>Ga0209102_1000055_pt1 | contig 76240 bp, 63 predicted proteins | sample ConPoolayeHmetaG_FD_185483 | JGI IMG/M metagenome (GOLD analysis project Ga0209102, IMG submission 185483) | Hot spring microbial mat communities from California, USA to study Microbial Dark Matter (Phase II) - Cone Pool mat layer H metaG... ... | reverse complement strand
CGGGGAGACGAGCGGAGAGAAAGCCACAGCTGTAAAGGCGTGCCTGGCTGGAATTGCCCACCATCATGCCCCTTTCCCCCTGAAGCTTTGCGGCACCGGCACATTCCCGGGAGGGAGGCAGGCGCCCCGGGTCCTCTGGGTGGGCTTTGAAGAAAGCCCTCCCTTAAAGGCTCTCCAGGCAGAAGTGGACAGGGAGATGGAAAAACTCGGTTTTCCGGTCGAACAACGCCCCTTCCATCCCCATCTGACTCTGGGTCGGGTGAAAGGCCCTTCCGGCCTCGGTTCCCTCCTCCGTGAGTTCGAGAAAGAGAAGACCGCCTTTTTTGGGGAGATGGAGGTTAAGCGCCTGACTTTCTTTCAGAGCCTGCTCCAGCCCTCGGGCGCTCAGTACATCGTCCTGGCGGAGTATCCACTCGGATGAAGATTGCCTTTCTCGTCCTCGCCTATGGCCTTGGCGCACTCCCCTTCGGCTATTTTCTTTTTCGCTGGAGCGAAAAAAAGGACATCCGAAAGTTCGGCAGCGGGAGCACGGGCGCAACTAACGTGCTCAGGCTTAAAGGCTGGAGGTATGCCTTGCCGGTCGTGCTTCTTGATGTGCTCAAGGCAGCCCTACCGGTGTGGTTGGCCTTTCGCCTTTTTGACGACCCATGGCTCCCCCTCATCGCCTCTTTTCTGGTCGTTCTCGGCCATTGCTTTCCTGTGTTTATCCGATTCAGGGGCGGGAAAGGTGTCTCGACGGCCATGGGTTCGTACGCTGTGCTTGCGCCTCTTCCCTGTTTCCTCTCTCTTGGCGTTTTCGTTGTGGTCATTGCCTGGACGCGGTATGTTTCCCTCGGTTCTCTTTTGGCCATGTTCTCTTTTCCGGTTTTTGTCTTTCTTTTTGGCAATGGCCGGGAGCTGGCGCTCCTCGGGGCGATCATGTTTGCCCTTATCGCTTTCCAGCACCGTCAAAACATCGGCCGCCTTTTTCGTGGTGAGGAAAGAAAATTGGGTCGAAGGGAGGAGGTCAAGGTAAAATGAAAGTGACCGTCATCGGTGCTGGGAGCTGGGGGACAGCTTTTGCCCTCCATCTTAGCCGGCGGGGACTGAAGCCCCAGCTCTGGGTAAGGGAGCCAGAGATTCTGGAAATGCTCAAGAGCAGGCGGGAAAACAGCGTCTTCCTGCCTGGTTATGAGCTCCCTCCGAGCGTCAGCTTTACAGATAAGTTGGAAGAGATTGTTGCGCCAGCCGAAATCATTTTCGTCGCCGTCCCCTCCCGCTATTGCCGGCAACTCTACATGGCTATGGCACCATGCCTTCGGGCCAGCCAGGTTGTCGTCAGCCTGACCAAAGGCATTGAAGAAGGCTCTCTTCAGCGGATGACAGAGATCATGGCTGAAGTTTTTCCCGTGCCCACATGCCCGCAGTTGGCCGTTCTTTCCGGACCGAGCTTTGCCCGGGAGGTGGCAGAGCGGCATCCGACAGCGGTCGTCGTCGCCTCCGCCGACCTGAGCGTGGCCTCCTCCGTTCAGCATCTTGTGGCTGACGAATCCTTCCGCGTTTACGCCAGCCAGGATGTCGTTGGCGTCGAGCTGGGCGGCGCCCTCAAGAACGTTATCGCCATCGCGGCTGGAATCTCCGATGCCCTGGACTTTGGTTATAACTCCAGGGCTGCTCTCATCACGCGCGGTCTTGTCGAGATGACGCGGCTCGGCGTCCATCTCGGTGCGGCCAGAGAGACCTTCCACGGGCTGGCCGGCATGGGCGACCTCGTCCTCACCTGCACGGCCAGGCTGAGCCGCAACTACCATGTGGGTTACGAGTTAGGCAAGGGGAAAAAGCTCTCCGAAATTGTGGCTTCGACACCGATGATCGCCGAAGGCGTCCATACAGCCGTATCGGTCCGTCGTCTCGCCGAGCGCGAGGATGTGGAGATGCCCATCTCCTTCGAGGTTTATCGTGTCCTCTACGAGGACAAGAGCCCCAAGCAATCGCTGAGGGACCTGATGTCCCGCTCCCTCAAGCTCGAGTAGGAGCTTCCGCAACCATTAGCATAGTTGATTAAAGCGCCGAGAAAATATATATTGCTCAAGAGAGGTTGGGAATGATGAAAATCCGATATGTTATGGTAGTCATCGCGGCCTTCGTCCTGGCCAGCTGCGCTTCGTCGCAACACAAGCTCCAACAGGCACGGGAGAAAGACCCCCAGTATCAGTATAATGTCGGCCTTTTTTATCTTAACAACAATAATGTCGACGAAGCCATCCGCTATCTGAACAAAGCTCTGGTCTTAAACCCACGTTATCATCTTGCCCTGAACGCCCTTGGCCTGGCCCATTCGATGAAGGGTAACTTCGACGAGGCAATCAGGCTCTATTCTAAGTGTCTGGAAGTGGCCCCGGATTTTTCTGAGGCGCGCAACAACCTGGGCATTGTCTACCAGGAGCTCGGGTATATCGACAAAGCTGAAGAGGCATTCTTGAGGGTCATCGAAGACTCGAGCTATCCAACCAAAGAGCTCCCCCTCTACAACCTGGCCCGCCTTTCTTTCCTCCGCGGCGACGTGGATAAGGCGCTCTTTTATGTGGAGAGCGCTATCAAAGCCAACAACCGCTTCCACATGGCCTATAACCTCAAGGGTCTCATCCTCGAAAGCAAAGAACAGCTTGCCGATGCCATTGCGAGCTTCGAGCGAGCGGTCAAGATTGTCCCCGAGGACGTCAATTACAATTTTAACCTCGGGGAAGCTTATTTCAAGAACGGCGAATTCAGCCGAGCAGCTGAGGTGCTGGAAAAAATCTCTTCCCTCGTCGTCGACCCGGGCATGCGGGAGAAGCTCGAGACCTACCTCAAAGCGATCAAGAAGCGCAGCTACCCTCCCTCCTAAGTTCCTTCTTCCCACGCAGCGAGATAGCGTTTTTGTTCCCGGGTCAGTTTATCAATGCGGATGCCCATTGTCTTGAGTTTGAGTGAGGCAATCTGCTCGTCGATCCGGCGGGGCACGGGATAGACCGCTCTTTCGAGGGTGTGGCCCTTCTGGCTGAGATAGACAACACTCAGTGCCTGGTTGGCGAAGCTCATGTCCATGACTGTCGCCGGATGCCCTTCGGCAGCGGCGAGGTTGATCAGCCGGCCTTCAGCCAGGAGGAAGATCTTACGGCCGTTTCGGAGCTCATATTCGTCGACGAAGTCACGGATTCTTCTCTTTCGTCGGGCCAATTTTTCGAGCGCCGGAATATCCACCTCGACGTTGAAGTGGCCGGCATTGGCGACGATAGCCCCGTCCTTCATCTTGAGGAAGTGGCGTCGCGTGATGACGCTTCGGTCGCCTGTCACGGTGACGAAGACGTCGCCGCATGAGGCAGCTTCCTCAAGGGGCATGACCGAAAACCCGTCCATCACCGCTTCGAGTGCCCGCAACGGGTCTACCTCGGCGATGATGACCTTGGCTCCAGCTCCCCGGGCGCGCATGGCCACGCCACGGCCGCACCAGCCATACCCGGCGATGACAAAGTTCAAGCCAGCCAGGAGGATGTTCGTCGCTCGGAGGATGCCGTCAACTGTGCTCTGGCCTGTGCCGTAACGGTTATCGAAAAGGTGCTTGCTCTTGGCGTCGTTGACGGCGATGATGGGATAGCGGAGGACCTTTTTTTGAGCCATACTTTTCAGCCGGATGACGCCCGTTGTCGTCTCTTCCGTTCCGCCAATGATACCAGGAAGGAGTTCTTGTCGCTTGGAGTGGAGAGTCGAGACAAGGTCGGCTCCGTCGTCCATGGTAATATGGGGTGAGTGGTTGAGGGCGTGGTTGATGTGCTGGTAATAAGTCCGGTTATCCTCGCCCTTGATGGCGAACACCGGAATGCCGAAATCTTTAACCAGAGATGCAGCCACATCGTCCTGAGTGCTCAACGGGTTGGAGGCGGTAAGGGCGAGCTTCGCGCCGGCAAGCTTGAGGGCCTCCATCAGGTTGGCCGTCTCCGAGGTGACGTGAAGACAGGCTGAAACGCGGATGCCGCGAAGGGGCCTGTCCTGGCTGAACTTCTTCTTGATGGATCGGAGGACGGGCATAAAACGGCTCGCCCACTCAATCTTGCGGCGGCCGGTCGGAGCGAGCTTCAAGTCCTTAATGTCATAATCCATGGTCTTGACCTCATCCTATCTTTAGTTTTCCTATATATTCTATCGATATAATGTAATTTTATTTAAGCCGGGCTTCCCGCCGTAACGCTTCCGCTTTATCAGTTTTTTCCCAGGTGAATTCTGGCTCGGTGCGGCCAAAATGGCCGTAGCAGGCCGTCTGGCGATAGATGGGACGGAGCAGGTTGAGGTGGTTGATCATGCCCCTTGGTTTGAGCGGAAAATGGGCTCGAATGAGCTCCTTGATGGTATCTTCGGATAGGCGGGCCGTACCGAAGGAGTCGACCATGATGGAGACAGGCTCGGCCACACCGATGGCGTAAGCGAGCTGGACTTCGAGCTTATCGGCGATGCCAGCGGCGACGATGTTTTTGGCGATGTAACGGGCCATGTAAGAACCGGACCTGTCCACCTTGGATGGGTCCTTGCCCGAAAAGCAGCCGCCGCCGTGGCTGCCCACACCGCCGTACGTATCGACGATGATCTTGCGGCCGGTCATGCCCGTGTCAGCCAGGGGACCGCCCTGCTCGAATCGTCCGGTGCCGTTGATAATGATGGTCGTGTGCTTATCGAGCATCTCGGCGGGAATGACTTTCTTGATAACGTCTCGCTTGATGTCCTCGCGCAGGTCTTCTATGCGGATGGTCGAGTTGTGCTGGGCAGCTATGACGATGGCCTGGACGCGGCGCGGCTTATCGCCTTCGTACTCGATGGTGACCTGCGTTTTCCCGTCTGGCCTCAGATAGGGGAGAATTTTTTCCCGACGGACTTGGCTCAGCCGCCGGGCCAGTCCATGGGCGAGGATGATGGGGAGTGGCATCAGCTCCTCCGTCTCCCGGCAGGCATAGCCAAACATGATGCCCTGGTCACCGGCGCCCTGCTCGCGGTTTGGCCTCTCGATTACTCCGCGAGCGATATCGGGCGACTGCTCATGAATGGAGGAGATGACGCTACAAGTTTTGTAGTCAAACCCATAGACAGCTCGGGTATAGCCAATGTCCTTGACCACGCTGCGGATGAGCTTCTGGAAATCGCAGTATCCTTCGGTCGTGATTTCTCCGGCGATGAAGACGAGACCTGTCGTGACGAGGGTTTCGCAGGCGACTCGGCTGGCCGGGTCCTGGACGAGGAGGTCATCGAGGATGGCGTCAGAGATCTGGTCGCAGATCTTGTCTGGATGACCCTCGGTCACGGATTCCGAGGAAAAAAGGTGTTTGCCTGCTTTGCTCACGACCAGCCTCCACTGGAGTCGAACTTTGAAGTAAGCGCCATGTTATACTAAAAGACCCCAATTTTCAACAGGCGCAGGGTCGCCGACGTTGAATTCTTCCTTGTCTTTGTGTTATTTTTAATCACATCCACAGGATAAAAAATGCTATGTTCATAGGCGGCCGAAGGGTTTTGAGCATCCTCTTCCTTTTTGTTCTTGTCCTCTCCTCCATCGGCTTCGATGAAGAGGAGGGTCTTCACTTTCCCCTTTCTCGATTCAAACTCCGCAATGGCCTGGAGGTCGTCCTGTCTGAGGATGATTCTCTTCCCATAGTCTCGGTTGTCGTGGCCTACGGCGCTGGCTCGATTTATGAGGAGCCGGGCAAGACCGGGCTAGCCTATCTTCTCGAAAACATGATGTTTCAAGGCTCGGTGAACATCGGGCCGATGCAGCATATCAGTTATATCGATAAGGTCGGGGGGGTGCCTAACGCCAGCACGACCGAAGACATCGTCTATTTTTACCAGACTCTTCCGGCCAACCAGTTGGCCCTCGCCCTCTGGCTCGAATCCGACCGGATGAGATACCTCGAGATAAACCCGGCCAAGGTGGAGGAAATCAAGACTTCCCTGGTCGAGGAAATCCGTCAACGTTGCTCGGCCGAGCCGTATCTCGAAAGCTTCTGGGCTTTCGACCGTCTCCTCTACCCTGGCTTCGCCCACAGCCATCCAGTGATCGGTCGAGAAGAGGACATCAGGCGGCTGAGCGCCGAGGATGTCCGCGATTTTTACGAGACATTCTACGTGCCTAACAACGCGGTTCTTTGCATTGTCGGCAACATTAACCTGGACAGGACAAAGGAGCTCGTCGAAAAATACTTCGGCTCCATCCCCCCGGGCAAGGTGTTGCCCCTCTTCCTCCCGCCCCGACCTCCCGAGAAGAAGGCCCGCGCTGAATCCTTTCACCAACCCCTTGCCGCCTCGCCCGCCTTCCATCTTGGTTTTCGCACGGCCGCGCCCTACACGCAGGATTTCTATGCCCTTACTCTTCTTGATTATATTCTCCTGAAGGGGAAGACTTCCCGCCTCTATAGAAAAATTATCACCCGAGAAAACCTGGCCATCTACCTCAGCGGCGGCCTGGAGAAAAGGAAGGATGCGGCGGTGCTCAAGATTTTTGCCGTGACGAACAACGAAACGATGGTCGAAATCTGTCAGAAGGCCATCTTTTCCGAGCTCCAGAAGTTGCGGACGGGTTTTGTCTCCGATAGCGAGCTCGAGAAAGCCAAGAATCTCTTCCGGCGGGATTATTTCCGGCGGTTCTCGACGACAGCGGACAAGGCCCTTTTCCTGGCTGAAATGTATTTTTCGCCCATTGGCCTGGACAATGCCGCCGCCGAATTGAAAAGGTACCTTCGTGTCACCCCCTTTGAGTTGAACGCTGTGGCTGGCCGTTACCTCATTCCTGAGAATAGCGTGATCCTCAACGTCAGGACCCGATGACCAGACAGAAAAAGAAGCTCCCCCTCGCTGGGCTCCTGATTTTTATCATGGGAATTAGCCTAGCTGCTCAGGAGAGGTTTAGAAAATCGCCTCCCGTCCCCGACCCTTTGGCCCAGCTCAAGCTGCCAGCCATCGAATCGGTCAAGCTGAGCAATGGCCTGACCGTGGCCGTGGTGACGACCAGGAACCGCCCGGTCATCGCTCTTGAGCTTGTTGTCCAGGCCGGGGAAGTTTGGTCTCCCGAGGGGCTACCCGGGCTGGCGGCCTTTACGGCTGAAATGCTCGGACGTGGCACGCTCAGCCTTTCCGCCGCTGACATAGAAGAGAGGGTCGAATCGATGGGCGGCAGCCTGACCATCACCACCTCCCCTGATGTTACCCGTTTTTCCCTGCATTGTCTTGACGAATACCTCGACGCGGCGCTCGAGATCATGAGCCGGATGATTCTGGAGCCCGCCCTGGCCACAAAGGAGATCACTGCCCTAAAGAGAATCCAGTATTACGATATCCTGGAGAAACAACGCGACCCGGACTTTGTTGGACGGCGCCAGCTCCTCCGGCTTCTTTTCCGCGATCATCCCTACCGAAATGCTTTCTACAACGAGGATGTGATCAAGAACATCAACCGGAAGGATATCCTCGCCTTTTACGAGAAATACTACCGGCCGAACAATGCGGCGCTTATCCTCACCGGAAACGTGAGCCTGACCACGGCTTCGAGAAGGGTGAGCCACCATTTCAACACGTGGCGGACAGCTGATATCGACCGGGGCTCTATCCCCGCGCCGCAGCCGAACGGGGAAGCCCGCGTGTGTTTGGTCGATGTCCCCTTGGCCAAAGAAGCAACTCTCGTTATCGGCAACGTTGTCTTCCCTCTGGGAGACCCTGATTATTTTCCCTTTGCCGTCCTCAATCAGGCTCTTGGCGGCACCCCCAACAGCCGGCTTTTCATGAACCTCCGTGAATCCAAGGGCTACGCTTATTTTGCCTTCAGTCGGACAGAGTTTTTCCGTTACGGTGGTGTGTTTTCCGTCCAGGCCAGGGTTGTCCCCTCGGCCTGCCAGGCTGCTGTCCAGGAAATCTTAAGAGAACTCCACACGCTGACCCGGGAGAAAATCTCGACCTTTGAGATTGAGCAGGCCAAATCTCAGCTCATCGGCAATTTCCCTCTTCAGGTGGAAAGGCCATCCCAGCTGGCCGACCGGGTGGCCGAGATGGTCGCCTATTCGTTGAGCGCCGCCCACTGGGAAAGGTTCTACGATAGCATCATGCTCATTGACGCCGAGCGGGTTTATCAGGTCGCGCTTCGCTATCTTGAGCGGCCGCCGATAGTCATCATTGTTGGGGACAGGAGCCGGCTGGCCGAGTTCCTTGACGGATTCGACAAAATCGAGGTCTATGATGCCCGAGGTAATCTCCAGTATACTCTAACCAAGGGAGGCGAAGAATGAGAATCGTCGAGTGCGTGCCCAACTTCAGTGAAGGAAGGGATAAGGAAAAGATCAAGCTGATTACTCGCGAGATCGAGCTTACGCCCGGTGTGAAACTACTTGATGTCGACCCGGGTGAGAGCACAAACCGGACTGTGGTTACGTTCATCGGTTCGCCCGAAGCAGTCAAGGAAGCAGCCTTCCGGGCCATTCGTCGGGCCGCAGAGGTCATCGACATGACCAAACACAAAGGGGCCCACAGTCGCATTGGGGCGACTGACGTCTGTCCCTTTGTGCCGGTGTCGGGTGTCACCATGGAGGAGTGCGTTGCCCTGGCCCACGAGCTCGGCCGCCGCGTGGCCGAAGAATTGCATATCCCTGTCTATCTCTACGAAGAAGCGGCCCAGCGGCCCGAGCGCCGCAACCTGGCCACGATTCGGGCTGGCGAGTATGAGGGATTGCCCGAGAAGCTCAAGGACCCGGCGTGGGCGCCCGATTACGGCGAGCCGGTCTTTAACCCTCGGTCCGGAGCCACCGTCATCGGAGCGCGCGAGTTCCTCATTGCTTACAACATCAACCTCAACACCCGTGACCGCCGGCTGGCCCACGAGGTTGCGCTTAACCTCCGCGAGAGTGGTCGGGCCAAGCGCGATGCGGAAGGAAACATCCTCCGGGATGCTGAGGGCAAGGCCATCATGGTTCCTGGCCGTTTTCGCCACGTCAAGGCGGTCGGCTGGTATGTGGAAGATTACGGCGTGGCCCAAATCTCAATCAACTTCACCAACTACAAAATGACGCCCGTCCATCTTGTCTTCGACGAAGCCGTCAAGGAGGCAGAGAAGCTCGGCCTCCGCGTTACCGGTAGCGAGCTCGTCGGGCTGATTCCCAAAGAAGCTCTGCTCATGGCTGGGCGTTATTATCTGGAAAAACAGGGCAAGAGCCCCGGTGTTCCCGAAGAAGAGCTCATCCGGGTGGCCGTCCTTTCCCTGGGGCTCAACGATGTCACGACCTTTGAGCCCGAAAAGAAAATCATCGAATACCAGTTCAAAGAGGAAGGTCCCCGACTGGTCGACCTGAAGCTCCGCCAGTTCGCCAACGAGCTATCCATGGACTCCCCCACCCCGGGCGGGGGAAGCGCTGCCGCTCTCGTGGCCGCCCTGGCGGCTGCTCTCACTTCCATGGTCGCCAACCTCACTGTTGGGAAGAAAGGTTACGAGGAAGTGGCCGAAGAGATGAAAAAGGTGGCCAGGAAAGCGCAGGAGCTCAAGGATGAATTGCTTGTTGCCGTGGACGAGGACACACGGGCATTTAACCTGGTCATGGACGCCTACCGACTTCCCAAATCCACTGAAGAACAAGCCAGGGAAAAAGAGGCGGCTCTGGAGAAGGCATCCAAACAGGCAACCCTTGTTCCTTTCGGGGTGATGGAAAAATGCCTCCTCCTTCTTGACGCCGCAGGGGCTGTGACCGAAAGAGGCAACAAGAATTCCCTGAGCGATGCGGGCGCCGCCGTGGTGCTGGCGGAAGCAGCGGCCGAGGCTGCTTACTACAATGTGCGAATCAACCTGCCCAACATCCAAGATCGCTCTTTTCGGGAGGAGGTGCTCAGCCGGGCAGAAAGCCTGCGGCAGAAAGCCATCCAGGCTGCCGCTGACCTCAAGGCTCGAGTGGGCGCTGAATTAAGCGCTTCCTGAGAAACGGAGCCGCCCCTCCCTTGGGGTGAGGGTCCAGGGCTCAAAAATCACCCCCGTCATCACCCAATCAGGGCATTGAAGGAAGCGCCTTTCTCCTCCAGAATGATTTTCTCCCGTGAAGAAAAGTATGCATTTCAAATTGCCGGTCGCCAGCCAGGGCTTGCGGCGAAGGCTGCGGGCGATCATTGCCATCGCCGCCGCATTTCTTCTCTTTTCTTCTATCATTGAGTTTGTTCCCGATTATGCCCGAAGGACAGGGTTGCCTTCGGTGACCCGGTCGATCCTGACGGTTGGCCTGGTCATCATTCTGCTCATATCCCTGAGCGGCCTGATGGCATTGGAAAAGATGAGCGGTCTCATTATCAGGGACAGCCTGACCGGCCTCTTCAGCCAGAATTATGTCCGCCATCGGCTGGAGGAGGAATTTTACCGGGCTCAGCGTTACAACCATCCGCTCAGCCTCCTCCTTGTCGATATCGACAACCTCAAAGAGGTGAACAGCCAGTTTGGCCGGACAGCTGGCGATCATCTCCTCAAGTATTTCGCTCAGGTGATCCTGGAAACGGTCCGGCCCTCGGATATCCCGGCGCGATACGGCGGCGAAGAATTCTTGATCCTTTTGCCCGAAACAGATAGGAGCGAGGCTGGGGTTGTGGCAGAGAGGTTGCGGAACAAAGTCACCAGCCGTCCTTTCCGCATTGATGTTCGCACGGGCGATATTGATTTTACCATTAGCGTCGGGGTCTGCACCTATCCCTATTCGGGCGAAAATGCCGAACAACTCATCGCTCTGGCCGACCTCGCCCTCGATGAAGCCAAAAGAAACGGCAAGAACAAAGTCGCCGTCTACAACCCGCATTGACCCGAAATTGCCGATAAAAGCACCCGACGGGTCCTTCCTTCGCCTCGCCATCTGATTACCCGTCAAGTCTTCAAGCCCCATCTCTCGGCTTTTCCTAATGGCGCGGCGGGTGTAAAATAAAAATCTGGAAAGGAGAAGCCAATGAGAGTTCTGCTGGTGGTGGATATGCTCAAGGATTTCGTCGAGAAGGGAGGAGCGCTCGACTGCGGTGAGGAGGCCCGCCGCATCATCCCTTTTATCCGGGACAAAGTTGATGAATTCCGTCGGCAGGGAGATTTGGTCGTTTTCATTCGAGACTCCCATCGGCCCGATGACCCTGAGTTCCAGATGTTTCCTCCCCACTGTATCAAGGGAACTCGTGGCGCCGAAATCATCGATGAGCTTGACGTCAGGCCGGGTGATGTCATAGTCGAGAAAACCCGCTATAGCGCTTTTTACGGCACCGAGCTTGAAAAGATTCTCAAGGAGCGTATGGTCAGCGAGGCCCACGTGGTCGGGGTCTGCACATCCATTTGTGTCATGGACACCGTCGGCGACCTTCGCAACCGCGATTATCCGGTTGTTGTTTACAGCGCTGGGGTGGCCGATTTCGACCCAGAAGCGCACCGTTTTTCTCTGAGCCGGATGGAGAAAATCTACGGGGCCAGGGTCGTTTGACTCGGGATGAGGCGTCGGGAGATGAGATGAAAGAGGAGGAAGCGCATGAGAGAGTGGACTTTTGACACCAAGAAAATCCAACTCGTTGAGGGCAACATCGCCCTTCTGGATGTTGAAGCGGTCGTGAACGCGGCCAACAAGAACCTCAAACTCGGCGGTGGCGTGGCCGGAGCTATCCGGACTCATGGCGGCCCTTCCATCCAGGCCGAATGCGATAGGCTAGGTCCTATCGAGGTGGGCGAGGCGGTCATCACGGGTGGAGGAAATCTTAAAGCGAGGTATGTCATCCATACGGTCGGCCCTGTTTACGGGGAGGGGGACGAGGATGCTAAGCTGGAAAGGGCGACCCTGAGCAGCCTCCGAATCGCCCGAGAAAAGAAAATAAAGAGCATCGCCTTCCCGGCCATCAGCACGGGCGTTTTCGGTTTTCCTCTCCCCAGGTGTAGTGAGATCATGCTCCGCACGGCCATGGATTTCTTGAAGAAAAACCCCCATCCCCAGCAAATCATCTTCTGCCTCTATGGAGGGGAGGCTTTTTCAGAGTTCGAAAGGACCCTAACGCGGCTGGCTCGTGGGACCAGCGAGTGAGCTTCCTCGTTCTCCCTGAGGATAAGGCTACCGCCTCTTTTGGCGGCGAAGGAGAAAGAAGCCGCCGAAAAAGAGGAAGGAAAGGAGGACAATCGACGCAGCCGGCGGGAGATCGAGAGCGACAGCCACAGCCAAGCCAGCGGTTACGGAAACAAAAGCGACGAGCGAGGAAAGCCACAGCGTCTGCTTGAAGTTGGAGGCGAGTTGAAGGCTGGCCGCAGCCGGGATGATGAGCAGGCCAGTGACAAGGAGAAGGCCAACGACCTTCATCCCCAGGACGACCGTCACCGCTGTTAGGACGGTGAGGAGAAGGTCAAGACGGTGGGGCTTGATTCCCGAAGCGCGGGCAGCTTCCTTGTCGAAGGTCAAGAACAGGAGGGGGTGATAGTTCGCCAGGATGGAGCCGATGACTATGGCAGCCAGCAGGAGGGACAGCCAGACTTCGATGGGCTCGATGGCCAGGATGTCTCCAAAAAGATAGCTCATCAAGTCGACGTTGAAACTGTGGGCCAGCGAAGCGAGGCCGATGCCGAGGGCCAGGCCAGCTGTGCTGAAAATGCCGATGGCCGTGTCGCCGTGAAGGCCGGCCTTTTCTTTGAGCTTGACGATGCCCCAGGCCGCGGCGACAGCGGTCAAGAGCGCGACAGCGAGGGGAAGGATGTTCAGGACAAGGCCGAGCGCCACGCCGCCGAAAGTGACATGGGCGAGGCCATGTCCGATCATCGCGTCTCGTCTGAGGACGACGAAGAGTCCGAGGATGGCACAGGCGATGGCGACAAACACTCCGGCCACAAGGGCTCGTTGTAAAAAGCCGTAGGCTAACCAGGCGTCCACTTTTCTCTCCTTACTAATCGACCTGACGCACCCATGGATAGAGTCTGTTTACCCGTCTCCGCATCCCAACCTGTCCTTTTATCTTGGCCTGGCATTCGCTCTGTTCATTCACTTCTTACCGATGCTCTCAGCATCTTCCGCTCGGTTGGCTCCCTCACGGTCTGACTGCAGACTCAATGGCGGTGGGAAACCAGGTGACCTGAAGCGAGCATGGCCTGGAAAGCTTGGGAGCGGCAGAAATCTTCGTGGGAGCCGTGGTAGATCAACCGCTGGTTCACGCAAGCGACGCGGTTGACGTGCTTGGTGACGATCCCGATATCGTGGGTCACGAGCACAATAGTTATCTTGCGGTCTTTGTTGAGGTGCTCCAGCATCTCGTAAAAATGCTCTTGGGTCGCTGCGTCCACCCCGGCGGTGGGCTCGTCAAGGAAAAGGAGCTCGGGCGATGTGACGAGCGCTCTGGCGATGAAAACGCGCTGCTGCTCGCCTCCGGAGAGCTGGCCGATGGGGCGTTTCTCAAAATCCGTCATGCCGACGCCCGCCAGCGCTGCGCCGATAACCTTCTCCTCTTCTTTTTTGCTTCTCCAGGGAGGCCGCCTTCTTGAGTAGAGGGCCATGGCCACGACTTCCCGCACCGAAGCAGGAAAAAAAGGGTCGATGTGGGTCACTTTCTGGGGGACATAGCCTATCTTGTCCCAGTCATCGAATTGTTCGACCGGCAACCCCATCATCAAAACTTTTCCCGACGAAGGCTTGAGCAAGCCGAGGATGATTTTGATGAGGGTTGTCTTGCCTGACCCGTTGGGACCGAGCAGAGCCAAGAAGTCACCCCGGGAAATGGACAGGCTGACGTCCTCGAGAACGGGCGGACCGTCGTAACGGAAAGAGACGCTCTCGACGCGGACAAGCTCCTCTCTTTTACTCACAGCCAAGTCCTTTCCGAATCGCCTTGAGGTTTTCCTCCATGATATCAAAGAAAGTCGCCCTTGAGGAGAGCTGTTTTCGCGTCGGGCTTGCGCCGGGGTTAAGGACAAGTATCTTGGCGCCTATTTCCCGGGCCAGGGTGCGACCCAGGCGCGGGCTTGCGTTGGCCTCGACGAAAATGGCCATGACTCCAAGCTCTTTGGCTATCTTAACAGCGGCCATCAGCTGACCAGCCGTCGGCTCAGCGTCCGGGCTCAAGCCGTAGAGAGCAATCTGATCGAGGCCGTAGCGTCGGGTCAGGTATCCGAAGGCAGCGTGGCCAGCGATGAGGAGCACCCGATGTCGGCAAACGGCGAGGGTTGTCTTGAATTTTCTGTCGAGCTCGCTGAGCCTGGCGTTATAGGATGCGGCGTTGGCCTCATAGAGCGGACGAGCGGAGGGGTCCATCTCGCTCAGAGCTTGGGCGATTTGCTGGACAACGTGCTGGGCCAGAGTGAAGTCAAGCCAGATGTGGGGGTCACGAGCAGGGACCGCGTGGGGCTCATGGGCTTTACTCTTTTCAAGTGCTTCGCCTCCACCTTTTTCTTTCATAAGGGGTAGAGAATCGGCCGCAGCCAGAACCCTCGGGCCTGGAGGCGGAAGGCTGCGGAGGATATCCCCAACCCAGGGCTCAAGGCCGGCGCCGATGAGGATGAGGAGACGGGCCTGGTGGAGGCGACGGATGTCACTGGATCGGGGCTGCCAGGTATGGACTCCAGCGCCCGGAGGAAGGAGGAGGCTTACCTCCCCTCTTTCGCCGGCGACAGCCCGGGCGAACTCTTGAAGAGGGAAGATGGTGGTGACGATGGAAATCTTTGAGCTGGCGGAATGCGAGGTGTGGTCAAGAGGCCAGGAATAAAAAGCTGCAGCTGATGTCAATATTGATGGGAGTATCGTTTTTGGCGACACTGACGATGGCGATAACAATGAAAATGAAGAAGACGATGATGAATGGGGACGGAATTGCTTCAGGGAGGGCGAACGCCAGGTCGAAAGAAAGGGGCAAAGGATGCTCCGAATCAGGATAGCACTAAGGAGGATGGCCATGGGCGCAAGAACAGTATGGGGAGCTTCTCGTGGAGCGGACATTCGGGGCGGAGAAGGCGGACGAGACGGTTGCACTCTTTCTTGGCTTTGGATGGCGGAGCGGCAGGTTAGGGGGCCAAGGGCGGAGGGTGGAGGAAGGTTGACCCCTGACTTGCCTCCGGATTCTCTTCGTCTTTTGGTCTTGCTCATCCGCTCAAGATTAAGCCTCGACCTTTGATCAAGCGGGGGGCAGACGCTCGACCGAGGCTCCCTCTCCGACCTGGACTTCGGTAAACTGCATAGGGATGAACCCCTTTGTCCTCGTTCCGGATAAGAGCTTCTCCTGAAAAGCTGAAACTCTTTTCTTCTGAATGAGGGCAATGGCCGAGCCACCAAAACCCGCGCCGACGAGCCGGGCGCCGAGGCAGCCGGAAAAGCCCCGGGCTATCTCATAGATGAAATCGAGTTCAGGGCAAGAAACCTCATAGTCATCGCGTAAGCTTTCGTGGGAGGCAAAGAGGAGCTGGCCGAGGGACTGGAAATCGTCTCTGGAGAGCGCTTCGACAGAGGCAAGGACGCGAGCGTTTTCGCTGATGACGTGCCGGGCGCGGCGGTAAGACGTGGCGTCGATCATCGGCCGCACCTTGTCGAGTGCCTCGAGAGTCGCTTTTTTATAAGAGGGGATGCCGATTCTCCGAAGGCCGGCCAGGGCGGACTGGGCTTCTTGACGTCTTCGGTTGTACTCTGAAGAAGCGAGCTTACGACGGACACGCGTGTCGCAGACGAGAATTTCCAGCCCGCTCGGCTCGAGGTTGAGCGGGATGGACTTAAAATGGAGAGTCTCACAGTCAAGGAAGAGGGCGCTTCTTGGCTGCGCAAAAATGGCTATGAACTGGTCCATGATTCCGCACTTGACACCGGCGAACTCGTGCTCGGCTTTCTGGGCAAGCAAAGCCAGCCTTTGGGGGGTGATGGACAAACCAAAAAGCTCGCTCAGGCCCTTGATGATGCTGATTTCGAGTGCGGCCGAAGAGCTAAGGCCAGATTCGAGAGGCACATCCCCCCAGATAAGGATGTCTGCGCCGCCAAGGATGGCCCCCTCTTGTTGGAGAACCGAGAAGATACCACGAACATAATTGGCCCACTTGAGGGTGGCGTCGTGTTCTATGTTTTCCAGTGAAAAAATGTCCATCTGTTCAAAATTTTTGGCCCAGACCCGAACTTCGTGATTGGGACGGCGCGAAAGAAAGCAATAATTGCGAAGATGGATGGCTGCGGGCAGAACATAGCCGCCGTTGTAATCGGTATGTTCACCGATAAGGTTAATTCTCCCCGGAGCAGAGGCGAGAACTTCAGGAGTCGAGCCGAAAATCTTGAAGAAGAGCTGTTGTTCGGATGGCCACATGTTAAGCCAACGCACCGCCATTTTATATTGACTATCCCCCCAAATCAACTCTTAAACGCTTGAAGGGGGAGAGAAATTGTGGCATGATTCTCTTCGCTTCAAGCTATGAATTCAGTAACGAGAAATTCAGGAGGTAGGGATGCCAGGAATATGGGATGAACTCAAGCCTGCCTTGCTATGGAAGCATTTTGCTGAGATTTTGAAGCTTCCTCACTGCTCGGGAAACGAAAAGCCGGTGGGCGATTATGTCATCTCCGTCGCTCAGAGATTGGGACTGTCCTTCAAGCGAGACAGAGTCGGAAATGTCGTTGTCAGCAAACCCGCCACTCCTGGGCACGAGAAAGCTGGCGGCGTCGTCCTTCAAGGCCATCTCGATATGGTTTGCGAGAAAAACTCGGATGTGGCCCATGATTTCTCCCGCGACCCAATCCAGCCCGAAAAGAAAGGCGACTGGATTCAAGCCAAGGGAACGACTCTCGGCTCGGATAACGGCATTGGTGTCGCTGCCGCCCTGGCCGTTCTCGAGAGCCAGGATTTGGTCCATGGCCCGCTCGAGTGCCTGTTCACTGTTGACGAGGAAACGGGCCTCACGGGCGCTAACAAACTCCAGAGGGGGTGGCTGTCGGGAAAGATTCTCCTTAACCTGGACAGTGAGGAGGAAGGCGCCTTCACCATCGGCTGCTCTGGGGGCGCTGACTCTGAAATTACTCTTCCGCTCGAGCGCAAGAAAGGGGCCCGCGGCGAGCTTTACCGTCTCAAGCTCTTCGGGTTCCGCGGCGGGCATTCTGGCCTGGATATCCACGCCGGACGTGGAAACGCCATCCGCCTCCTCGCTCGTCTGCTCTGGAGTGCCCAGGAAAAATTTAGGTTCGAGCTCATCCATTTCGAGGGAGGAAACAAGAGAAACGCCATTCCTCGGGAGGCGTGGGCTGATATTCTCGTCGACCGGGCTGTCATCAAGAAGCTCCGGGCGTTCCTCCTGAGCCAGTTCGCTGGCATCCAGAACGAATATAAGGCTGTCGAAAAGGAGTCAAGTTTTTCTATGGACAGAATCGAATCCTCAGAAGCCCAGCCGATGACCGCTTTCTGCCAAAAAAACCTCCTTCGCCTCCTCCTCGCGCTCCCCCACGGCGTCGCCTCCATGCACCCTGAAATCGCTGGCTTGGTGGAAACATCGACCAACCTGGCCATTATCCGCTGCGAAAGGAAAAAAGCTCAGGTCATTTGCAGCAGCCGGAGTTCGGTGGCCACCGCCCTTGCCTTTGTCCGTCAGATCATCAAGGCCACGGCCGAGCTCGCTGGCGCCCGCGTCGCCCAACCGGCCGGCTATCCAGGTTGGGAGCCGAATCTTCAGTCGGAGCTACTTCGTAAGCTCATCGAGGTCTACAAGAAAGTTTTCAACAGGGAGCCAGCGGTTAAAGCCGTTCATGCCGGCCTCGAGTGCGGCATCATCGGCGAGAAATTCCCCGGCATGGACATGATTTCTTTCGGACCAACCATCCAAAATCCCCACTCGCCGGAAGAGCGAGTCCACGTCGGATCCGTCGAAAACTTCTGGAAATTCCTGACGGCAGCCCTCGAATCCCTGGCTTAAAAAAAATTTTCATATCTTGGAGGAGTACAAATTTTTAGTGAGGGGGCAACTTTCGACCTTGAATCGCGATTTTTAGCTCCAAAAATGCTCATTTAGGGGCCAAAATTTGCCCAAAAATATTTATATCTATAAGATAATTATTAGGTTATCATGGTCCGACCCCAAAAGGAAAAAGGATAGAAAATGCGAAAAAATCGTTTCCTCTCCGTATGTCTTGTGGCTTTAGCAACGGCAGCTTTCTTCCCATCGGCGGGTGGATGCCGAAGGGAAAAGAGGTCGCTTGAGGAGGCGGCTGTGGAAAAACTGCATGAAATCGATAAAATCGATAGGAATACTCAAGAGATTTCCTCTGGGAAACTCCGCATTTTGAGCGCTACACCCTCCGGCCGAACGACCTCTCCTCACGAAGCGGAGACTGTCGTTGTTATATTCGACCGGCCCGTCGTCCCTCTTCAGGCCTCTGATACGGCTGAAGCTTCTTCTCACACTTCTCCTTTCGCTCAGCCTGTCCTCAAATTCGACCCGCCAACCGATGGCCGATACCGCTGGGTGGGGACGCGCGCCCTCGCCTTCACTCCCGCCCAGCGTTTCCCCTTCGCCACGGAAATCAAAGTCATGCTCCCGGCCGGCCTTACGGCCGTCGACGGCAGCCGTCTCGACGAGGATTTCAGGTGGACTTTCACAACCATCGTGCCCCGCCTCGTCCGCCATTTCCCGTCCCACGGCCAGCGCTGGCTTCGTCTCGACATCCAAGTCCTTCTCATATTCAACCAACCCATGGATAAGGAGCGAGCTTCGCCCTTCATCTCCTGGCTGGCTTCCTCGCCATCACCCTTGTCACGGGAAGCCCTAACAGAAAAGAATAAAGAAGCCACACCCCAGCCGAAAACCCAGAATGAGGTCGGAGAATCGATTTCCTGCGGCCGCAGCCTCTCCTTTGAGGTCAGTCATCCCGATCCAGAAAGGCTTAAAGACGCGGGCATTGAACTTCCGTCCGACCATGCCCTTCTCCTCACTCTGTCCCGGGGCGAAAAGCTCGTTCCCGGCACAGCCTGCCACGTCATCCTCAAAAAGGGCCTCCCTGGAGGGGAAGGTTTTGTGGGCATGGACAAGGATTATTCGTTTAGCTTCGAAACTTTCGGCTCCTTCAGGTTCGAGGGCCTCATTGACCCGAAATTGCCCGGCGAGTCTCCTCGCTCCAGGAAGATAAGGCCGCTCTCCTCCACTCCACCCATGCCCTTCTCCCCTTCCCGGCCACTTTCGCCCGACGAATCCCTCCAGCTCAAGTTCACTAACCCGGTCGCTTATAAAGAACTCGTCTCCCGCATGGAGTTCGAGCCTCCCGTCGAAATCCCCGACTACTACGCCTCATGGGATTACAGCCATGATGTTCTCTACCTTTCACTTCCTCTCGTCCCCGAAACAGCCTATACTCTCCGCCTTCCGGCTGACCTGACCGATGAGTTCGGAAACAAGCTTGGCCAGCCTGTTTCTGTGCGCTTCCGGACTGGTTCTTTTGCGCCATCCGTCTCGATGACGACCGGCCATGGTGTTATCGAGGCCTACGCTGTTCCCACTCCAAGTTATCCAATCCAGGCTATTAATCAGACGAGCATTCTCGTCCAAGCGGCCCGCCTTTCCAGCGATGCCGTCATTCCGCTCCTCCGTCAACCCAAGCTTTTCTGGTCAAACGAGAAATTCACCGGACTGGCCAACTTTTTCCAGCTCGAAAAAACCGTACGCCTCTCCCTTCCGCGCAACCAACGTCGCACTGTCCCCATCGACCTCTCCGAACTCTTCTCCCCTCTTTCGCGCCACGGTCTTATCTTCCTTCAAGTCGATACCAACATCCAGGAGGCGAAATGGGATCGCTACCTTAAAGTCTTCCTTCAGGTCACCGAGCTGGGCATCAGCGCCAAGTTTTCGGCTGAAAACAATGTCATCTGGGTTACGGAGCTCAAGACAGGCCTTCCTGTCTCGGGCGCCGCTCTGGAACTCCGCGACGACTCCAACAGGATCAGGTGGCAAGGCCAGACCGATGCCAGCGGCAAGGCTGAAACGCCGGGCTGGAAAAAGCTCGGCATCACCGCCGGCCAGAACGAATATTCCGAACCACGCCAGTGGGTCTTCGCCAGCCGGGGCGATGACATCGCCTTTACCTCATCCGAATGGGGCACAGGCCTTGACCCCTACCGATTTAGGATTGCCTATGACTGGCTTCCCGAGCCGGTTACCTTCCAGGGATATTTGTTTACCGAGCGTGGCATCTACCGCGCTGGAGAGAGAGTTCACATCAAGGGGATTATTAGAGAAAAAATAAAGGGGGAGTGGACGATTCCCGCTCGGACCACGTCGTCTTCTCCTTCTCCTTCTCCTTCTCCTTCTCCTTCTCCTGGCATCTCCCTTGACTTCGCCATAACCGACCCTTTCGGCAAGGTTGTCTTCAAAGGGCCTGTTTCTCTTGACGAATTTGGCTCTTTTGACCTCGACCTCACCACCGCCGAAGACTGTTCTCTCGGGTTTTATCAAATCAACGCCGTCCTTCCTTCCCGACGACCCGGCGTCCAAACTCCTGAGGCCACTTTCTCCGGCTCCTTCCGCGTCGAAGCTTTTCGGCCGGCCGAATTCGAGGTCCACCTCAGGGCCGCCGCGGAAAGCTTCGTCTTCGGCCGAGATTACGAGGCGGAAATCCGGGCCAACTATCTTTTCGGTGGGGCTATGGCCGGTCAGGAAGTTTCCTGGACACTTCGACTCAACCGGACATTTTTCTCGCCGCCCGGTCATCTTGGTTATATTTTCGGGAACGCACTCGACTGGAGTGAAGAGGAAGTCGAACCGTCGGCAAGCCGGCTTCTCGCCTCAGGTCAGGCCCAGCTCGATGCTGAGGGAAAGCTTTCCATAAAATGCCCGCTCCTGGCCGAAAAAGAGAAGGATTCTGTCCTTGCTACCCTCGAAGCGACAGTGACGAGCTCGAGCCGCAAGGCCATATCCAACCGGATCCAGAGCCTCGTTCACCGCGGCGAGTTCTACATCGGGCTCAAGCCCTCAACCTCCTTCCTCCGCAAGGGCGATCCTCTGACCGTTGACGTCATCGCTGCCTCGGCCGATGGCCAGCTCTTGCCGGACCGAAAAATCGCTGTCAAGCTCGTTCGCCGCGAATGGCGCTCAGTCCGTCAGGCCGGTGTTGGCGGTCGCTTTCGCTGGCGGTCGGAGAAAGAGGACATCGAGGTCGAAAGCCACGATATCCAAACAGGCTCCTCGCCTGTATCCATTTCTTTCAAGCCCGATAAATCCGGTTTCTATTTCCTTCTTGCTTCCTCCACCGACGCCCGCCGCAACGCCATCACGACGACCACTTCGTTCTATGTCACCGGCCGGGATTATGTGCCCTGGCAGCGCTCCGACGACGACGCCATCGAGCTTGTGCCGGATTCGAGCTCTTACCGACCCGGCGACAAAGCCCGCCTCCTGGTGAAATCGCCTTACGAGCGAGCCAGAGCCCTCGTCACCATCGAGAGGGAGTTCGTTTTGGATGCTCGCATCGTCGACATCGAGGGCACGGCGAGCTCTATCGAAATCCCGATTCGCTCCGAGCACATCCCCAACATTTTTGTTTCTGTGCTCCTCGTCCATGGTCGGGCTGGCGTGGAAGCGCCAGGCCAGACTCAAACCGCGGAAAAGGCTCCAACCTCGCCCTTCCCCGTCTCTCCCGTCTGCTCCTTGAGCGAAGATATCGGCATGCCCTCGTTCAAAATTGGCTACGTCAACTTACCTGTCGACCCGGCTGAAAAAAGGTTAGCCGTATCGATCAATAACCCAAGCCCTGAATACCGACCCCGCGACACAGTGACACTCAAGCTCAAAGTCCAGGGCCGGGATGGCTCGCCAGCCGGCCGCGCCTCTCTGGCTATCGCCGTCGTCGACGTCGGTGTTCTCAACCTCATCGGCTACGAAACCCCCGACCCCTTTTCCGCCTTTTATGGTGAGCGTCCGCTCTCTGTCCGCACCTCCGAGACACGTCTCCATGTTGTCGGCCTCCGTGAATACGGAGAAAAGGGCGAGGAGCCAGGCGGTGGCGGCCGGCTGGCGGAAATGGCTGCACCTTATAGCCTCGGCGAGGTCGAGCTCCGCGGCGACTTCAAGTCGACGGCTTACTGGAACCCTTCCTTGCTCACTAATGAACAGGGCGAAGCGAGCGTGAGCTTCACTTTGCCCGACAACCTGACAACCTTCCGCATCATGGCCGTGGCTCAGACCAAGGATTCACGCTTTGGCCGGGCCGAGATATCTTTCCGCGTTACCAAGAAACTTCTGCTCCAGCCGTCTGTACCCCGCTTCCTGCGTGTTGGCGATATCTTCGAGGCTGGTGTCGTTGTCCATAACCTTACGCCTGCCAAAGGAAATGTGACCGTCGGTGTCGAGGTTAGAGGGATCGCCTTTCTTGAGAAAAAGAAAGAGCGGCGTCTCACCCTCAAAACCGGCGAAAGCCGCGAGGTCCTTTTTGCCTTTAAAGCTGAAGAGCCGGGTCGTGCCTCCTTTGTCTTCCGCGCTCGCCTGGCCAACGAAACCGATGGGCTCGAGCTCAGCCTGCCCGTCCATCTGCCGCGGCCGACTGAAACCGTCGTTCTGGCGGGCGAAGTCGGAGAGAATGTCAGCCGAACTGAGGAGCGCATCGTCATCCCGGCCGACATTTTTGCCGAGAGGAGCCAGCTCGAAGTCCATGCATCATCGACTGCCCTTGTCGGTCTCAAAGGCAGCCTTGATTTTCTCGCCGATTACCCCTACGCCTGCCTCGAACAGCGGCTTTCCGCTATCCTTCCCTATATCGTTGCCCGCCGCCTCCTCGTCGATTTCAAGCTGACGCCGCTCGGCGAAAAAGAAATGGATAGTCTTGTGGCCACAGGGTTGACGGAAATCCTGAGCTTCCAGAAAGAAAGTGGAGGTTTTTCGGCCTGGCCGGATTCGGACTTCGAATCGCCATTTCTCACTTGCTATGCTGCCTTTGCCCTTCTTAAAGCTAAGGAGGCGGGCTACAGGATAGATGAAGAAAGTCTCGGCCGCGTCTCCCAGTACCTTATGAATTTCCTGCGCACAGGCTGGAACGAAGCACGCTACCCGTTCAGTCAGCGAGCCTGGAAAACGACCCGGGCATATGCTCTCTATGTTCTCGCTTTGCTCGGCAAACCCCAGCCCGCTTTTCTCGAAAGGCTGATCGGAGAAAAAGAGAGCCTTTCCCTTTTTGCCAGGACGCTGCTTCTTCGAGCTCTCCATCACAGCCACGGCTCACCGACCGCGCGCGCTTCCCTCCTCCGTGAACTCCTCAACAAGGTCAAGGTCAGGGTGAGCGAAGCTCATTTCGAGGATGACGAGGGGGAAGACGGCGGCTGGATATATTCCTCGACTGGCCGGACAACTGCCCTCATCCTCCAGACGCTCGTCGAGCTCGGCGAAGACCATCCACTTCTTGGACCGATCGGACGGTGGCTCGTTAACCGCCAGCGGCTAACTTCTGGCGGCCGCTTTGCCTCGACCCAGGAGAATTTCTATTTCTTCTATGCTCTTGCTTCATTTTACAGCAGCCGCGAGGGCGAAGCCGCTGGTTTGGCGGCGAAAATAAGCCTGGATCGTCGCCCCCTCCTCGAGGAGCGATTTAGCCCTGAGACGAGCGAAATAAAATCGGCACGTCTCAGCCTGGCGGAGCTAAGGCCCGGCGAAAGGCCGCTCCTCATCGAGAAGACGGGTCGGGGGACTCTCTATTACGGAGCTCGACTCACCTACGCTCCCAGGAGGACAGCTGCTCCTCGAGACGAGGGATTGGCAGTTTGCAAAAGGATCGAGCCTCTCGATTCCGGAGCCAGAGCGGGCGAGGGAGTCAAAGCTGGCTCTCTCGTGGTTGTCACGGTTGAGGTCGCCGTTCCGCAGGAGTCCCTCTACGTTGTCATCGATGACCCGCTTCCAGCTGGGTTCGAGGCTGTAAACCCGAGCTTCCTCACCGAAAGCGAAGAGGCAGCGCGCCGTCTGGCGGAGATAATCGAGGCGGCCGAACAGGCACCGGGGCTCTGGTGGCGTGGGTTCAATCACGTCGAGATCCACGACGACCGCGTCCTCCTTTTTGCCGATTCGCTTCCGCCCGGTCTCCACACCCACCGTTATTTGGCCCGTGCCTTGAATTTCGGCAGCTATGTCTTGCCCGGAACTCGGGCTGAGCAAATGTACGCGCCAGAAATTTTTGGCCGAAGCCAGGAGGCGCTCGTCAGGGTCCAGAAATGAGAATCCGCCCCCAAGAGGCCCATGATTTCGGCCAGCAAGAGAGGCGTCTTTTCCACAGTGCGCCTCGCCTCGCTCTCATCGCCGTTACTTCTCTTGCTTTTGTTCTCGGCCTCTTTATGGTTTCGACTTACATTCCCGTGCCGCTGTCAAAGCTCAGCCCCGCACCCCTCCTCTCGCTCGAGATTCTTGACCGCCACGGTCTTCTTCTCCGCGAGGTTCTCTCGGACGAAGGAGGTCGATGCCGCTGGGTGACACTACAAGAGATCTCGCCTCATCTCATCAAGGCGACAATCGCAGCCGAGGACAGAGCTTTTCCTTTCCACTCGGGGATCGACCTCGTTGCCGTCGCCCGCGCCTGCGGGATTAACCTCAGGCACGGCCGGGTGGTGTCCGGTGCATCAACCATCACCCAGCAACTTGCCCGCAACATCTGGCCAGGCCGGCGCAACCTCCTCTCGAAAATCCGCGAAGCCTGGCTGGCCCTAAAACTCGAGCGGACGCTGTCCAAAGAAGAAATCCTCGTCCAGTACCTCAACCGTGTTTTCTACGGAAACCAGGCTTATGGTGCTGAGGCGGCCTCCCGCCTCTATTTTGATAAGCCCTGCTCAGAGCTCAGCCTGGCCGAAGCAGCCTTCCTGGCGGCCCTGCCCCGCTCGCCTTCGCTCCTCAACCCCTACCGCTCCGGCGCAGCGGTGGAAAGAGCGATAAGACGGCAGCGCTCCATCCTCAAGCGGATGGAAAAGCTCGGTTTCTCCACTCGGGAAGAGACTGCCCTGGCGTTAGATGAGAAGCTTAACATCGTGCCGGCCGATATTTCTTTTCGAGCCCCCCATTTCTGTGACTGGGTTTTGAGTCGAATTTCCCTCGAGCGCCGCCTTGAGCTCAAGGCCATCCAGACGACTCTCGACTACCCTCTCCAGGCTAAAATCGAAACCCTGATGCGCCGCTACCTCGATTCGCTCGCCAGCTCTGGCATCACTAATGGAGCGGTTGTTGTCCTTGATAACGCCACGGACGAGGTGCTTTGCCTTATCGGCTCGAAGGATTTTTTTGACGATGTCCACTCCGGCCAAGTCAACGGTGCGCTGGCGCAGCGTCAACCCGGCTCGGCTCTCAAGCCTTTTACTTATGGGCTTGCCCTCGAAAAAGGTTTGACCGCCGCTTCGATGGTCAAGGACGAGCCATCTGCTTTCCCGACGGCCACGGGTGCCTATATACCCCTCAACTATGACCGCCGCTTCCATGGCCCGATGAGCTTGCGCACAGCCTTGGCCAGCTCCCTCAATGTGCCGGCTGTGGCTCTTCTTGAGAGGATTGGGCCGGACTTCCTCTACCGCCGGCTCAAAGACCTCGGCTTTGAGAGCCTCGATCAAAGTCCGGTCTATTACGGTATCGGTCTTACCTTGGGAAACGGCGAAGTTACTCTCCTCGAGCTGACGCGGGCTTACGCGGCTCTGGCCAGGCAGGGTGTTTACAGACCGGAGAAAAGATTGCTCAAGCTTCTGCCTAAAACCGACAGGGTCGAAGGGCTAAGCCCACAAAAAGAAGCAAATGGAGAAGGAGAAAGAGGAGGACAAAAGGGAATCGGGAGAGGAAGAGCAGAAGAAAAAGGACAGGAACAAGAAAAGAAGAAGAAAGACGGGGCAAAAGAAATTATTTACCAGCGACAACCGACCGCCGACGAAAGCAGGCGTGTTTTCTCTAGTCAGGTGGCTTACATCATCACCGATATTCTGGCCGACAGGGATGCAAGGGTTCCGAGCTTTGGCTATGTGACGCCGCTTTCCCTTCCCTTTCCTGCCGCTGCGAAGACGGGCACATCCAAGGATTTCCGAGATAACTGGACAGTGGGATACACCCCTCGTTACACCGTCGGCGTGTGGGTGGGCAATTTTGACGGAAAGCCCATGCACAACGTCTCCGGCATTACGGGCTGCGGACCCCTTTTCCGGGATATCATGCTTCTTCTCCACCAAAAGGACGATTGGAGCTGGTTTGAGCAGCCCGAGGGAATCGTCAGCTGCATCGTTTGTCCGGAATCTGGAGAGCTGCGCACAGAATTCTGTCCTGGTTCTGTTGAGGAGATTTTTGTTGCCGGTACTGAGCCGCAGACACCCTGCTCTCACCATTCGGCGACGGCGGTTCCTTCTCTTTTGTCCTTTCAACCTGATTCCGAGCAGAGCGCTTCCTCTACTTTTTCTTCCTTTTTTACTTTCTCCCGCCCAACCGACCCTGGTCGTATGGTTGCGACTTCCCCTTCGCTTCGGGGTTTTTCTGGTCATTCGCCCGGAGCCAGCTCTCCCACGGCCGCTCGTCCCGGAAGCCCGAACCCAGCGATTGCCATCGCTTTTCCTTACGATGGTGACATTTTCAAGGTCGACCCGATTCTTCGCCGAGAGCACCAGCGCCTCAAACTCCGGGCGTCGGTCTCGGCTGAGGCCGGTGCGGCGGGAATCGTCGAATGGCTAGTTAATGGCCAAAAAATCGGCACGAGCACCCTGCCCTTTTCCTTTTTCTGGAATCTTAAACCTGGTTCCTATACAATGAAGGCCAGACTTATTATCGGCCCAAAGACCGAAGAAAGTCGTCCTGTCAGGATCCATGTGGTGGACTGAGAAATCAGCAAGACAGGAGGAAAAGCAATCATGAAAAGAAGGGAAGCGCTCAGAGCGATTGGCTCGCTGACAGCAATCGGCACGCTGGCGCCGGTTGGCCATCGCTCCAGAGCCCATTTTTCTGAGGCCAGGAAGACCGGTTCGAGCATGCTCGGGAACATAAGTCCCCTTAACCTTCAGCAGAAAGGAGAAAAAAGCATGAAGCAGGAAGTCAAAACCGACAAGGCGCCCAAGGCGATTGGCCCTTATTCTCAAGGAATCGTCGCTAACGGGTTTGTTTTTGCCTCGGGACAGATTCCACTTGACCCGGCGACAGGCGAGCTCAATACCGGGACAGTGGAGGAACAGACACGGCTTGTCCTCAGGAACCTCGGTGCTGTCCTCGAAGCCGCCGGAAGTTCCTACGATAAGGTGGTCAAGTGCACGGTTTTCCTTCAGGACATGAACGACTTTAGCAAGATGAACCAGGTTTACTCTGAATTCTTCAAAGCGCCTTTCCCGGCCCGCGCGGCTGTTCAGGTAGCCCGGCTTCCGCGCGATGTCAAGGTCGAGATTGAGGCTATTGCCCTCATTTAGTAATAGGGACAGCTCGGCCGCTTGACTAATTTTTTATCAGCCAAATTTACTCACAGCTCCCCGCGGTCTTTTCAGCTGTTCATATCCTTGCCTGCACATGTATTCCAGGAGTCAAGAAAGGAAGTGTGGTCAACGGGTAAACTGTTCCTTGTTCAGAATCGCCTTATACCCTTCTCTGAAGATAGGCGGTCAGGGTTGACAAAACGACAGAGCTATCATCCTGGACAAGCGGCCGGCTCCAGGCTAAAATATGGCCTCATGCCCATATATGAGTTTGCTTGCAGGAAATGCCGCCACCGCTTTGAAGCGCTTGTCCGGATAGGCGGCGAAAAGGAAGTCGTCTGCCCAGAATGCGGGAGCGCCGAGGTCAAGAAACTCTACTCCACGTTCGGGATTGGAGGGGTGAGCCATCGCTCTTCAGCATCGTCGGCCTCAGCTGGCGCGTCGTCCTCGGGGTCGAGCGCGTGTGCCTCGTGCTCGAGCAAATCGTGCAGCACCTGTCGCTAACCCCTAATTCCTGAATTCAATAACGCGGGGAACGCCATACATGATGCGCTCATTGAAAAGTCTTTTTGGAATGCAGGTAGTTGCGTATCACGTCCCCATGATTCATTGATTTACCCACTTTTATGCCGTTTTAGGAGTAAAAATGGCAGAGGCAGGAAATGATATAATTCTGCTGGGCGTCGGTGAGCTCGGGGTAGATGGGCAGGGCCAGGACCTCCCGGGCGGCTTTCTCGGAAACCGGAAAGTCACCTCTCCGGTAGCCAAGGTAGGCGAAGCATTTCTGGAGGTGGAGGGGGATGGGGTAAAAAACTGATGTCCCGATACCTTTTTCCTTGAGGTAAGCCTGGAGGGCATCTCTTCTTTTTGCCATGACTACATATTGGTGATAGGTATGATAATGAACAATCCCTTTATCTTTATACATAGCCACAGGGGGCTTCACCCACCCGGCTTCTACCAGACCGCTCGCCTCTAACTTCCGGCCATAGGCCTCGGCTCGCTCGCGGCGCTTGGCCTGCCATGAGTCGAGGTATTTGAGCTTGACCCGAAGCACTGCCGCCTGGATAGCGTCGAGGCGGAAATTGCCGCCAATCATCTTGTAATGATACTTTTTTATACCGCCATGCTGACGGAGACATCGGAGCTTCTCGGCAAGCTTCGAGCTTCCGGTCAGGACCATGCCGCCGTCGCCATAGCCCCCCAGGTTTTTGGATGGGTAGAAAGAGAGAGTACCCAGCGTTCCCATGGTTCCCGCCTTCCTCAAGCCCTGTCGCGACGGATACTCAGCGCCGATGGCCTGGGCCGCGTCCTCGATGATCGCCAGCCCGTATTCTCGAGCCGCGTCCCGAATCGGGTCCATGTCAGCGCATTGGCCGTAGAGGTGGACCGGGATGATGGCCTTGAGCTCGCACCCGTCCGCCTTTTTTCCAACTCTTCTCGCTCTTGGAGTGCCGCTTCCCTTCCCCTTCGTCCAACCCTCGATAACCTCTCGGAGTCGCTCCGGGTCGAGGTTATACGTTCTTTCCTCGATATCACAGAAGACTGGTTTAGCACCGAGCCGGGCGATGGCCCCAGCCGTGGCGAAAAACGTGAAAGGAGTGGTGACGACGGCATCTCCCGTCCCCACGCCGAGAGCCATAAGCGAGATGATGAGCGCATCCGAACCCGACGAAACGCCCACCGCAAACCGCGCTCCGCTATAGGTAGCGATTTCCTCCTCCAGGGAGCTTACCTCGGCGCCCAGGATGAAGTTCTGGGAGGCGAGGACATCGAGAACTTTCTCGTTTATTTCTTCCTTGATCGCCGCATACTGAGCTTTAAGGTCAAGGATAGGAATGTTCGTCGCATTCGTCATTTGGACGTTCCTCCGGCTCATGATTTAGGCACTTTCTTGAGCCTCTTCTTTTCGATCAAGAGCTGACCCTGATAAGAGACATAGCTGAGGAGAATCATAACCCTGTCCTTATCGCTGAGTTCTTTTTTGAAAATTCCCCGCAATCCCTTCAACGGCCCCTCGACTATTTCGACTTCATCCCCAATGGCGGGCTCTTCACCGTACTTGGCCAGCTCAATCAGGCCATTGACCTCGCGGCTCTTGATCTCCTGGATGACCTCCTCCGGGATGGGGATGGGCCCTTCCCGGTTCCCGACCACGCGTTTCACGCCGCGCGTGAAGCGGACGAGCTGGTACTGCCGGGGAAACTCGAAGAGAAGGAACCCATAGCCGGGAAAGAAAGGCTTTATCCGGCCCTCGCTCTGGTAGACGGGGTTATAGTAGTTGAACCCAGCCTCTTCAAAAATCTTTTTGACCTGGAATTCTTTCTTCGGCTTGGTGTTGATGACGAACCAGCTTTTCCCAGCTTCCACCTGTCACTCCTTATCCCCGGTTTCCTCAGTCAATCCAAAAGACTTGTAGAAGCCTGGCCGCCGGTCAGGCAGGAAATGCCTCTTGGCGAACGAAGCGCTAATCTTATCCAAATCACAATCGGCGCAGAGGATAAAATCTCGCTCCGCCGGCGCCCGAGCAATGACCCGGCCGTCGGGGTCGACAACGTAGGATTCACCGGCAAACCAATCAACCTCCTCCTTTCCCACGCGATTGACGAGAGCCGCAAAATATCCGTTCTGGAAAGCGGCCACCCGAAGCTCCGCCTCAAAGATACCTTCTGTCCATTCGCCCACTGCGCCCGCCTGCGGCACGACAACAAGCTGGGCGCCGTGAAGTCCGAGCGAGCGCATAACCTCAGGGAAGTGGCGGTCATAACAGATGGCCACCCCTACCCGGCCCGCCCGTGTCTCGTAGACGCGTGGCGCGTCGGGCGAGGGCGTGTAGTATCCTTTCTCATGAAACCCCGGGCCCTCCATGATATGGACCATGCGCGTGACTCCAAGGAGGCGACCGTCGGCATCGATGACGGGCGATGCATCATAAGTCCGACCGTCCTCTTGTCTCTCGAAAAGGTTGAGGACAGCCACGGCTTTGTGCTCTCGGCAAAGCCGGGCAAAGAGCTCGGTAGTCGGGCCGGGGATGCTTTCGGCAAGAGCCAGGAGTTGTGGAGTGGCCGGCCTTTGGGGGAGAAACGGCAGGAAAGCCAGCTCGGCGAACGCGATAAGGTCAGCGCCATTTCGTGCCGCCTCCCGGAACGCCTCGGTTCCCCGGGCCAAATTCTCTTCATAGTCTGGCGTGGCGTGCTGCTGGACGAGGGCTATTCTTATTTTACTCATATGGCTCTTCTTCGACTTTTCTTGTCCCGTCTTCTATCCTTTTCTATTCTATTATTATCATTTTATCGCCGGGATGCATTCTCTCTTTTTCCCCTCTTCTGCAGTCTTATCTCCCTCTCCCCTTTTTCTATTTTCCACTTGCCATCGCTTTTTCCACTTCCTCGATTGTCTTGGGGATGGGGCGACCAAGGACTCGACAGCCATTTTCGGTGACGAGGACATCATCCTCGATGCGGATGCCGCCGAAATGGCGGTAAGCCTCTACTCGGACGTAATGGATAAAATCCTGGAACTTGTTCTCACCCCGCCATTTATCGATAAGATCCGGAATAAAATAGACGCCCGGCTCGACGGTCAGGACAAAGCCCGGCCGCAGCTCCCGGGCCATGCGGAGATAAGCCAGCCCGAACTGTTCACTCCTCTTGACGGTCTTGTTGTAACCTACGTGGTTCTCGCCCAGGCCTTCCATGTCGTGGACGTCCAGTCCGAGCATGTGGCCAATGCCGTGGGGAAAAAAGAGAGCGTGGGCGCCCGCAGCCACCGCCTCGTCGATATCTCCCTTCATTAGCCCGAGTTCTTTAAGGCCTAAAGCCATGGCGCGGGCCGCCGCCAGGTGAACGTCTTTATACTTGACCCCTGGCCTGATCATTTCGATGGCCTTGAGCTGACCGCGGAGGACAACCTCATAAATGCTCCGCTGCCTTGGTGAAAACTCGCCGCTCACCGGAATGGTCCGGGTGATGTCGGAAGCATACCCGAGCGCGGATGAAGCGCCGGCGTCGATAACGAGGAGCCGGCCCTTCTCGAGCTTGTTGCCGTGGTAGTGATTATGGAGAATCTGGCCGTTGATAGTCAGGATGGTTGGGAAAGCGGTCTGACAGCCGTGGGCCAGGGCGATGCCTTCGATCTCGCCGACGATATCACGCTCATAAAGCCCGGGCCGCGTCCTCGCCATGGCGGCGAGGTACATTTTCCGCGTGACCTCGAGGGCTTTTTCTATCTCGGCGATTTCTCCTCCGTCCTTAGTCGAACGCTGGCTGACGACTGCCTTGATGAGTTCAGTTGAAGCAGCCTTCTTAAGGCTGGCAGCTGGCCTTTTAAGAAGGGCGGATAGCCTGGCGACCGTCTCGGCCCGGTAGGGCGGGAGAAAGTGAACCGTCCTCCCCTTATTTCGCGCTTCTCCGACTACATCCTCGAGGCAAGCCAGGGGCGCTGTCGAACGAACGCCGGCCGCCTCAGCCCGCTCCTTGAGCGAGGGAAGATGGCCCATCCAGATGATGTCCTCAAGGGTAATGTCGTCCCCGAAGAGCTTCTCCTGGCCAGTATCCGCGTCGATCGTGGCGGCGAGAGACGGCGTGTCGAGGCCGAAATAGTAGAGAAATGTGCTATCCTGACGAAAAGGATAGGTGTTGGCCGGATAGTTCATCGGGCTCTCTTCGTTGCCCAAGAAAAGGATAAGGCCAGATTTTACTTGCTGGCGCAAGATTCGCCGTCGCTTCTTGTATACGCTGATGTCAAACATCGAGGCTCCTTTCAAGAGTGGCGATTTTAGTAGTGAAAATAAAACCTATTTCCCTATACCAAATTACAGGGTTTTATTCAAGAAAGACGCTCAAAAATTGCAACGTTTGGATCGATATGCCCGGCGATGGGGATTGGTGCCGCGCGGGAAGGACGGGGACGCGCCAGGAAGGACCCATTCTCATCACGGAATGAAGGATGATTATCATGGAGGATGAGCGCTATTTTTTATGATTTTTTATGCTAAAATAAGAAAAAAATGGCTGCTTATCCTGAATGGAAGACGCCGGAAACATGGCGCGTCATCCGGACGATTGATGCTCACGTCGCCGGCGAACCGCTTCGAGTCATCACCGAAGGCCTTCCCCCTATTCCCGGGAAGACCATGCTCGAGAAACGGAGCTATGCTATCCAACATCTCGACGAGCTACGGAGAGCACTCCTGTGGGAACCGCGCGGGCATGCCGACATGTATGGCTGCGTCTTGACGGAGCCCGTTTCCTCAGATAGCCATCTCGGCGTCCTCTTCCTTCACAATGAAGGTTTCAGCACGATGTGCGGTCACGGCATTATCGGGTTGGTGACGGTAGCCATCGAAACGGGCATAATCAAAAAACTGGAACGAGTGAAGGAGAAAGAGGGAAAGGAAGGACGAAAGGTCAGCCTCAAAATCGATACTCCCGCCGGCCAGGTCAAGGCGACCGCAGAAATGGCCAACGGCCGGGTCAAGTCGGTTTCTTTCCTCAACGTCCCTTCCTTTGTTTACGTCAAAGGCAGGGAAGTCGAAGTCGAGGGAATTGGACGCGTGCGCTACGATGTTGCCTTTGGTGGCGCTTTCTATGTCTTTGTCGATGCGGAGGAGCTCGGTGTTCGGCTCGTCCCCGAGGAATTCCGTCGCTTGATTGAGCTGGGCAGCCGGATCAAACGAGCTGTGGCGACGACGCTTCCGGTTCACCATCCTTTCGAGCGAGAATTGGGCTTTCTTTACGGGACGATCATCGTCGGCAAGCCAGCCGACTCGCGGCACCACAGCCGGAATGTCTGCGTCTTTGCCGACGGCGAAGTCGACCGTAGCCCAACCGGTACGGGCGTGAGCGCCCGAGCAGCGCTGCACTTTGCCAGGGGCGAGCTGGCCATCGGCGATTCGTTTACCGTCGAGAGCATAATCGGGACTTGCTTCCGGGGCCGGCTGGCCAAGAGAACCCGGTTTGGGCCCTACGAGGCTGTCATTCCTGAGGTTACGGGCACCGCTTATATTACCGGGCGACATGAGTTCCTCATTGCCCCTGACGACCCTCTTCGCGGTGGCTTCCTCCTCCGATAGCTGGGGAGCTTCATCCTGGAAGTTGTGACCATTAACTGCCCATTCCGCCTTGCTTCTCGGCTCACCTCGTTACCTAAACTCAACGCAGCTTGAAATCGGGTTGGCTTCATGATCGGCCGATCAGCCAATAAGCTCCCGCCTTGATTTCCGCTCCCTCTGGATGCAGAGAAGAAAAGATAAAAGAGCATCCCCAACGGAAGACAGCCAAAAAGGAAAAGAGAAAAATGGGAGGATGAGCGGACCCCCGAAAGCAGAAAGATGAGAGGCAACAGAGGATCTGGGGAGTTAGTTATAAACCTGGCTCAAAGCGCTCTCAATCGTTGATTGGAGTTCAGTCTCCTCAAAAGGCTTGGTGATGAACCCGTAGCGAGCGCTGCCGTCGGCCCTCTCCAGCGTTTTTTCGTCCCCGAAAGCAGTTATGTAAATAACGGGGACATTGTATTCAAAGAAGATTTGCTTGGCTGCCTCGATACCATCAAGCTGTCCCTTGAGCTTGATATCCATCAACACAAGATGGGGCTTGTCAACAGCCACTTTCTGGAGGGATTCTTCCCCTGTGTCGACGACCTCGAGCTGGCTGAACCCGAGTTTGCGAAGCATGAATTGAATATCCATGGCGATGATGGCTTCATCTTCAACGACGAGGATCTTAAAGGAATTGGACGTTCCGAAAACCATACTCATAACCTCATCCATTTAGTCGAAAAAACCTTGTAAAAATTGAAAAAAAAGCGAAAATTGTAGGTAGTAATCGGGGTCAGGAAGCGAGCTCGATTTTTCTTAGTCGCAACGAGTTGGAGACGACGGATACAGAGCTGAAGGCCATGGCGGCGGCGGCAAGAATGGGGTTCAGAAGAAGGCCAAAGAAGGGATAGAGGACACCAGCGGCGACAGGAATCCCGGCCGTGTTGTAGAAAAAGGCCCAGAAGAGATTCTGCTTGATGATGCGGATGGTCTTTTTGCTCAATTCGATGGCCGAAGCGACAGCTCTCAGGTCTCCCTTGATGAGGGTAATGTCCGACGCTTCTATGGCCACGTCGGTGCCGGAGCCCAGGGCAATCCCGATATCCGCCTGGGCGAGGGCTGGAGCATCGTTAATCCCATCCCCGACCATAGCCACCTTTCGACCCTCCGACTGGAGCTTCTTGATTACGTCCACCTTGTCCTTGGGGAGGACCTCAGGGAAAACATCGTCAATGCCGACCTTTCGGGCCATCGCCTCCGCTGTTTTCCGGTTGTCGCCAGTTACCATAACCACATGAAGCCCCATTTTCTGAAGTCTCTTGACCGCCTCGAACGAGCCTTCCTTGAGCGTGTCCGCGATTCCCAAAACCGCCGCCACCTTTCCAGAAACAGCAATGTAAACGGCCGTCTTTCCCTCGTCACTGAGTTTCTCGGCTTCTCTCCTCAGGTCCAGGATTTCAATTCGCCGGTTCTCGAGAAATCTGGCGTTGCCGAGGATGATTTGCCGACCCTTGACAGTGGCCTCGACGCCTTGCCCCTCGATGACCCGAAAATTGTCTGGCTCCAGGGGTTCTATCCCCTTTTCCCGCGCTCTTTTCAGGATAGCATCGGCCAGGGGGTGTTCGGAATTTTTCTCCGCCGCAGCCGCATAGCTCAGGATTTCCTGTTCAGGGAAACCCTCCCCGAGGATAATATCCGTCACTTCTGGCTCTCCCCTGCTCAGCGTTCCTGTTTTGTCAAGAACAATCGTGTCGACCTTATGGGCTATTTCCAGGCTTTCTCCGCCCTTAATGAGGATCCCATTCTCTGCCCCTTTCCCCGTCCCGACGAGAACAGCCGTGGGCGTGGCTAACCCGAGGGCGCAGGGGCAGGCAATGATGAGCACAGCAACAAAATTGAGCAAGGCCAGAGTCAGCGCCGGCGGAGGCCCAAGAATGAACCAGATGACAAAAGTGATGACGGCGATTGACATGACGATGGGAACGAAATATGCGGCAATGACATCAGCCAGTCTTTGAATCGGCGCCTTGGAGCTCTGGGCCTCCTCAATGAGCCTGATGATTTGGGCGAGTGTCGTGTCTTTGCCCACTTTTCTCGCCTCAAACTTGAAGCTTCCAGACTTGTTGATCGTTGCGCCGATGACTTCACTTCCGGGTGTTTTTTTTACGGGGATGCTCTCGCCGGTGATCATCGACTCGTCGACAGCAGATCTTCCTTCCCGGACGATTCCATCGACCGGGATTCTCTCGCCAGGCCTGACGACAACAATGTCGCCGACGACAACTTCCTCAACGGGGATGTCTATCTCTTTTCCTTCCCTTATGACGCGGGCTGTTTTGGGCTGCAAGCCGATGAGCTTTTTAATGGCCTCTGAGGTCTGGCCCTTGGCTCTGGCCTCGAGCAGCCTTCCGAGAAGGATGAAAACGATGATCAGAGCTGAAGTATCGAAATAGACGTTGGCCTTGATTCCCCCTGCTTCGAAGAGTTGGGGCCATAAGGTCGCCAGAACGCTATAAACATAGGCGGCAGAAGTGCCAACGGCGATAAGGGTGTTCATGTCCGCGCTTCTGTGTCGGAGAGCTCTCCAGGCGCCGTTATAGAATGACCATCCGATTACGAATTGAATGGGCGTCGCGAGAGCCCAGAGGACGTAGAAATTGCCCAAGAATACGGGAACCCAGGGAAACCAGTGCCGCATGCTTCCCAAGAAAACGAGAATGCCCAGGACCAGGCCGGCGATGAATTTGAGTTTGAGCTTCCTGTATTCTTTCTCCCGGGCCAATTTTTCCGAATCTAAGGTCTTTTCGCCCGGAGGCGGCTCAGCAACCTCATAACCGGTCGCCTCGATGGCTCGCTTGATCTCCTCCAGGTTGAGGAGGGACGGCTCGTAATCCACCCTCGCTTTCTCGGTGGCCAGATTCACCGCGGCGCCGGTAACACCTTGGGTCTGAAGCAGCGCTTTCTCAATCTTCTGGACACAGGAAGCACAGTGCATTCCTCGGATGGAAAGCTCAACCGAAGCAATCCCGGCCCTGCTCGGTTGTTTTGGGCGGCCCATGTCGACGCCTCCAGCTTTCGTCTCGTTCATGATTCATGCCTCTTGCGTGGGTCGAGGCCCGGGCTGATTCGTCAAGAAAGCTCAGGATCGGCGCCCGCCTCCTCCATCCTAATCGGCGCTCTTTATCTGGCACTTCGGGCGCTTGTTGGTCACTCTTCATGCCCTCGACGCGGGGAAACTTAAGATTACATGGAACGGGCAAGAGAATCAACTGAAACGATGTCTCCGCCTTCTCACTCCACCGTCATCATCCCAGAAAAAGCTGCCTAAGATGGAGCTCGGTTTTCGGCGGTCCGAGTTGATATCATGGTTGTCGATGTGCTATAGGAGAACATACCCGACCATGAAAATCATTGACAAAGCAGACGAAGAGGCTCTTCTTCTCGAACGAGGATCTCGCCAAAACGATTTGTGGGGCATTAACATCTATCCGGAACTTCCCGCCAAAGAGAGAGTCGAATTCGATTCCATCATCAACATCAGGCCCTCCCAGGGCAATCGCTCTCGTGGCGTTGACGATCCAGTTATCAGGGAGAGAATTTTGCAGATCGTGGCTCGGTTGGTGAAAGAATGAACTATCAACATGAGTCTCTGGCCTCCGGGCGCTGGAGGAATCTTTCCTTAATCGAACAGCTGGCCAATATTGGAAGTGAAGTGGAGCGAGCCCTGAACTGGCGCGCCAAGGGCAATCTAAATTACAGTCAGCGAGCCCTTGAACGGGCTCTTGAGCTAATCAGTCTGACCATTGAGGATCCGCGTCACAGGCGGCGGCTGAAAGAGATCACCCGCCTGCGTGAGGCCATTCTCGACATTTCCTGGGAGAAAACCTTTATCAGTCGAGCGAGGAGCTCTGGCGGAGATATTTCTATGCGTTTGGATATGCGGCCCGGTCAAGAATAAAGTAGAGCTGCTGCCAGGCCGGGACCTCCAGAGCTATTTCGAGTCGACCGCCCCATTTGTTCAACGCGGCGGCGCATCTCGGCGACCCTGGCTTTGGCCTCGTCCATTTCGTAATGGCCAGCAAAGGTGGAGCCCGTCGTCAACTCTCGGATGGGATCCTGGAGAGTCTCGGTCGGAACGGATTTGTGGAAACGGTTTAACTCCAGAAACCCCTTCGAAAAAAATGGAGGTGGTAGCGGGGGCTGGATTTGAACCAGCGACCTCCGGGTTATGAGCCCGACGAGCTACCAGACTGCTCTACCCCGCGATATCATCTTTATTATAGCAAAATCATCGCCCTTGTCAAAGGACTCTGGCGGGGAAAAAAATCTTGACATCGCCAAAATCGAAAAAATATAATGGGAAACCTAAAAAATGGCTATATTCCTCTTTTTCTTGCTGGCGTTTCTGTGCGTGGGTTCCATTTTGGCCATGATCATTTCCAGAAATCAAGCCCATAATGCCCTTTTTCTTGTCCTGGCTTTTGCCTCCCTGGCTGGGTTGTTTGGACTTCTTGACGCGCCCTTCATTGCCGCCATTCAAGTCATCATTTATGCCGGCGCCATCATGGTCCTTTTCCTCTTCGTCATCATGATGATCAACCTCAAAGAAGGAATTCCGGCGGAAAGAAAAAGATGGACCGTCCGCCTGTCCATTTTTCTTGCGCTTCTGCTCTTCTTCCAGCTTGCTCTGGCCATCCGGGGAGCGGTCGCTTCTTTCAGCCGACCCTCGGCTGAGCCAGCCTCCGCTTCCCTCGGCAGCGTAACCGAACTCGGACGCCTCCTTTTTACGGATTACCTTTATCCTTTTGAAATTACGTCGCTTCTCATCATTGCTGCCCTCGTCGGGGCCATGGTGCTAGTCAAGAAAAAGGACGGAATATGATACCCGTCAGCTATTTCTTTATTTTAAGCTTGCTCCTGTTCGCGCTGGGAGTCATCGCCTTCTTCGCCAAGCGGGATCTCATCACGATGTTCATGGCTGTCGAGGTCATGCTGAATGCTGCTAACCTCTCTTTTATTGCCCTGGCCAAGGCCACTCAGTTGCTCCACGGACAGGTGGTCGTCTTCTTCATCATCACTGTAGCAGCGGCAGAGGCGGCTGTCGGTCTGGCCATCATTCTCCTCCTTTTCCGCCAGAAAAGGACGATCAAAGCAGAGGAATTCAACCAGATGAAAGGGTAACATGACGGATTCGTTCTGGCTCATCCCGTTTATCCCCGGGGCGAGCGCCTTTGTCCTCGCCGTCTTCGGCCGCTGGCTCTCCAAAAAGTGGGTTTCCTGGCAGGCGTGCCTATCGGTCCTTGCCTCTTTTATTTTTTCGGCCATCGCCTTTTTCGGTCTCCTCAGAGTCGAACCTGAAAGCTTACCCATCATCAAAACGCTTTTCGCCTGGATTATTTCGGGAAGCTTCTCCGCCAACCTCTCCCTTCAGCTCGACCCGCTTTCCTCAGTCATGGCCCTCGTCGTCACGGGCGTTGGTTTCCTCATCCATGTCTATTCTATCGGCTACATGGGCCAAGACAAGGGCTATACAAGGTACTTCACTTATCTTAACCTCTTCGTTTTCGCCATGCTCCTCCTCGTCATGGCTTCCAACATTGTCCTGATGTTCGTCGGCTGGGAGGGGGTCGGGTTGTGCTCCTACCTCCTCATCGGGTTCTGGTTCGAAAAGCATTCGGCGGCCAACGCCGGGAAGAAAGCTTTCCTCGTCAACCGAATCGGTGATGCTGCTTTTATCCTCGGTATGTTTTTCCTCATCTTCCATGTCGGAAGCACCGAGTTTGGGGTCATTGATGCAGCTCTCCGGGGAGGTCATCTCAGCGCCGGAGTAGCTACCCTCATCGCTCTTCTCCTTTTTGTTGGCGCCACGGGAAAGTCGGCTCAGATACCGCTTTATGTCTGGCTTCCCGATGCCATGGAGGGCCCGACGCCGGTGAGCGCCCTCATCCATGCGGCGACCATGGTCACCGCCGGCGTCTATATGGTTAGCCGGATGAACGCTCTCTACAGCCTTTCCCCCGAGGCGGCCCAGGTCGTCGCCGTCGTCGGCGCTCTGACCGCGATCTTTGCGGCAACCATGGCCCTCACCCACAATGACATCAAACGCGTTCTGGCCTACTCGACGATCAGCCAGATTGGCTACATGTTCATGGGCTGCGGCGTGGGTGCCTACGCGGCCGGGATGTTCCACCTCTACACGCACGCCTTCTTCAAGAGCCTTCTGTTTCTAGCCGCAGGAAGTGTCATGCACGCTCTGTCTGGCGAGCTCGACATGCGCAAGATGGGAGGATTGCGCAAGTACCTTCCCCTCACCTATCCAACCTTCCTCGTGGGTGCGATTGCCATCGCTGGTGTTCCTTTCCTGTCCGGGTTCTTCTCCAAAGATGCCATCTTAACGCAGGCCTTTGCTCGGGGTCAGTATTTTATCTGGGCACTCGGGGTCATGGGAGCCATTCTGACAGCGTTTTACATGTTCCGGCTCATTTTCCTGACCTTCCATGGTGAGGAGCGTCTCGACCCCAAAGCCAAAGAACACCTCCATGAATCGCCGCCGGTGATGACCGTTCCCCTCATCATCCTCGCCTTTTTCTCGGTCGTCGCTGGATACATCGGGCTCCCGGTCGTTTTCGGCGAGAAGGCCAACCTGTTCGATCGTTTCCTTGCGCCGGTCCTCGCGCCGACTCATGGAACTGGTATGCATGAGGCTCACCCGGCTGCGAGCACGGAATGGCTGCTCATTCTTCTTTCCGTGGTTGTCGCCTTGAGCGGGATCTATATTGCTTACGTCTTTTACCTCAAGAGGCCCCAGACGCCCCATAACCTCGTCCGTCGCTTCCCCGGCATCTACAGGCTTCTCTATAACAAGTATTACGTTGACGAGATTTATAACGCCGCCTTCGTCAACACGACCATCCGGGGCTCGGAGGTTGTTTACCATCGTTTTGATTTGGGCATCATTGATGGCACAATCAACGCTACTGGCGAGGCGACAGGACTGGCCGGCCGGTGGCTGAGCCTGCTCCAGAGTGGGCTGGTGAAAGACTATGCTCTGGTCTTCCTTGTGGGCGTGATTATCCTTCTCGGATATCTGGTGTTTTAGAGTTGAGGATATGAACAGAAGATGACACATTGGCCACTCCTGAGCATCATTACCTTCCTGCCGCTGGCGGGGGCGATCCTGCTCATCTTCCTGCCCAGTGAAAAGAAGAACATGCTGCGCGGAAGTGCTCTCTTTATGACCGTCATCACCTTTGCCATATCGCTCCTCCTCTATTTCCATTTTGATGCCACAACCGCCGCGCCCCAGTTCGAGGAAAAATCAGCCTGGCTCGGTTACGGCATTTCCTATCATCTCGGCATCGACGGGATCAGCCTTTACCTAGTCCTCCTGACAACGTTCCTCCTTCCCATCGCTGTCCTGTCCTCGTGGACTTACATCGAGAAGAGAATCAAGGAATACCTCATATTCCTGCTCCTTCTCGAAACGGGCATCATCGGCGTTTTTGTTTCGCTCAACTTGTTCCTTTTCTATGTCTTCTGGGAAGCGATGCTTATTCCTATGTACTTCCTCATCGGCGTCTGGGGCGGTCCACGCCGCATCTACGCCACGCTCAAATTCGTCCTCATGACCATGTTCGGTAGTCTGCTTATGCTCGTAGCCATTTTTGTCCTTTATGTCTATTATTACCGGGCCACAGGAATTTATTCTTTCAACATCCTTGACCACTACCAGCTCCTGCTAAACCCCGGAGTTCAGGCGTGGTTATTCTTAGCTTTTGCCCTCGCTTTCGCCATTAAGGTTCCCATGTTCCCCTTCCACACCTGGCTTCCCGATGCTCACGTCGAGGCGCCAACTGCCGGCTCGGTCCTCCTGGCTGCCGTCCTGCTGAAGATGGGGACATACGGGTTTCTGAGGTTTGCCCTGCCGCTGTTTCCTGACGCCGTAGATAGATTTTTACCGCTTCTTGTCGGGCTCAGCTTGATTGGGATTATCTACGGCGGACTGATGGCCCTCATCCAGAAGGATGTTAAATCGCTGGTCGCTTATTCAAGCGTCAGCCACATGGGGCTCATCATGCTGGCTGTTTTCGCCCTGAATGTCGAGGGGATAGAGGGCGCTATCTACCAGATGCTCAACCACGGCTTGAGCACGGGGGCCCTCTTCCTCATCGTCGGCATCCTTTATGAACGGGCGCATACCCGCCTGATCAAGGATTTTGGCGGAGTGAGCCGTCAGATGCCCGTTTTCGCGGCCTTCTTCCTCGTCTGCATGCTCTCTTCGGTCGGATTGCCGGGGCTCAACGGGTTTGTTGGTGAAGTGTTGTGCCTTTTCGGCGTATTCCGAGTCAGCCCGCTCCAGGCAGTATTTGCCGTGACAACCGTCATCTTGGCTGCCGCTTATCTCCTCTGGATGTACCAGCGGGTCATGCACGGTCCAATCACCAACGAGAAGGTGAAGACGTTCAAGGATATGAACCGGCGAGAGATTATCTATCTCGTGCCCATTGTCGTCATGATGTTCTGGATGGGTATCTATCCACAGACGTTCCTCCGCAAAATGGACACTTCCGTCGTCCACCTGCTCAATCATATCAAGAGCCGGGAGAGGGTGTTCGTCCAGAAGACTGCCGACGAGCCAGCCAGAATAACGGATAGAGCCGAAGAGAAGCCAGCGTTGCCCGGTGAATCCGCAAACCCACCCAAACCAGAAGCAAAGGGAGGAAACCTGGATGAATAGCCCGGCCGCATTCCTGCCCCTTGTCACCATTGTCGTCGGCGCCCTGGCTGTCCTCCTTCTCGAAGTCACCCTCAAGAAAGAGAACAAGAATTATCTTGGCTACATCTCCCTCGCTTTCCTGGCAGGAAGTGGGGGGCTGTGCGTTAGATTCTGGAATGGAGCCTATTCTTTCTTCAATCAGAGCCTTTATCTCGATAACCTGGCCCTCCTCTTCTTCCTGCTCTTCTCGCTTGCTGGCGGGCTGGTCATCCTTCTCAGCCTCAAGTACATCGCCGACCAAGAAGCTAATCATGGCGAATTCTATGCGCTCTTGCTTCTTGCCCTCTCCGGAATGATGGTCATGGCCTCCTCCCCCGACTTGCTCGTCATTTTCCTCGGCCTCGAGGTTCTGTCGGTTAGCTCCTACGCCCTGGCCGGTTTGAGGAGGAAAGACACCAAATCTTCGGAGGCAGCGCTCAAGTACTTTCTCCTCGGCAGCTTCGCCAGCGCTTTCCTGGTGCTCGGGCTGGCGTTTCTTTATGGTGCTGGCCGCTCCCTCGTCATATCGAATATCATCGATTATTTCCAGGCTGACAGCGCTCAAAAAGAACTCGGCCTCATCGGGCTGGCCCTCGTTCTCATCGGGTTTGCGTTCAAGATTGCCCTCGTCCCCTTCCACATGTGGACGCCCGATGTCTATGAGGGCGCGCCAACGCCCATCACGGCGTTTTTCTCAGTTGGACCTAAAGCGGCCGGATTTTCGGTCTTGCTGCGCATTTTCCTCGATTTCTGGGGCGCCTCGGCCGAAACCCAGCTCGTCTTCTGGGTGCTGTGGACCCTCAGTGTCTTGACCATGATTGTTGGCAACCTCGTCGCCTTGAGGCAGACCAACGTCAAGAGGATTCTGGCCTATTCCTCTATTGCCCATGCCGGATACATCCTCGTGGCGGTCCTGGCTGGAGACCAGACAAGCTTGGTCTTTTACTTGGCTGCCTATCTGTTCATGAATGTCGGGGCTTTCGCAGCGCTCATCGCAATGACCCGGAAGGGGCGGGAGTATGCCGAGCTCGAGGATTTTTCGGGCATCGGTTTTCAGTATCCCTGGATTGGAGGGACGTTCAGCGTCTTCCTCATTTCCCTGGCTGGGTTCCCGCCAACAGCCGGTTTCTTGGCTAAATTCTACGTATTCAGCGCCGCGGTGCGGGCTGGGCTAGTCCCTCTGGTTGTCATCGGCGTTCTGGCCAGTCTGATTTCCGTTTTTTATTACCTGAGGATTATCGTTTACATGTATATGCGGGAACCTTCGCCGGAGCGCGAAGCTGTGCTCATCGACCAGGAAAACCCCGCCCTTTTCTTAGTGCTCTTCTTCTGCCTCTACGGCGTGCTCCAGCTGGGCATTTTCCCCGGCAATATCCTGACTATCATCCGGATGGCTGTTTCTCTCCTCTAAGATAAAAAAGCAGGAGTGGGACGTAAGCCGAATTCTGTTCCTGCGCTGGACAGGGGCGGTTATTTGTCTTTCCCCCTGATTGCTCAGGGGGTTAAGCGACCTACCTTCCCCTTGGGACGGGCCATCCCGGATTGGGGCTCGTTTGGTCTTGCTCCGGATGGGGTTTACCCTGCCCCCGGTGTCACCATCGGGGCGGTGAGCTCTTACCTCGCCTTTTCACCCTTGCCCGGAGAGGCTCACGCCTCCTCCGTCGGCGGTGTTTTTTCTGTGGCACTTTCCTCCGGTCGCCCGGAGTCGCTGTTAGCGACCATCCTGCCCTGTGGAGTTCGGACTTTCCTCCCCCGTTTTCTCCGCCGGAGAAACGGGAGCAACCGCCTCGCCCACTCCTACTGTTATCTTTATACCATACTGGGCTAATTTTTTGTAGAGGTTGGACCGCGGGGTGTCGATCTCGCGAGCCGTCCGCGAAATGTTCCAGTTGTTCTTCCTCAGCTTGGCCAGGATGAATTCTCTTTCTGCCATGTCCCGAAACTCTTTCAGAGACTTGGCCTGGCCGGTATCGGGTAGCGGCACGTCCGCCTTGCCCCGGATGGACTCCGGCAGATGCTTTTTTTCGATGACGTCGCCCTCAGTCATGATGAGTAGCCGCTCGACAACGTTGCGGAGCTCCCTAACATTTCCCTTCCAGGGATAATTCATCATCGCTTCGAGGGCCTCGGCTGAGAATTTTTTTGGCCTGAAGTTATTCTCTTCAGCGTAGATTCGGCAAAAATACTCGACGAGGAGCGGGATGTCTTCTTTTTTTTCTCGAAGCGGTGGCGAATAGAGGGGGACAACATTGAGACGGAAAAAGAGGTCCTCACGGAACTTGCCTTGGCTGATTTCCTGGCGCAGGTCTTTATTGGTGGCGGCGATGACGCGAACATCGACCTTGTTGATTTTGGAAGACCCGACCTTCTGGACCTCTCCCTCCTCGAGCACGCGGAGCACCTTGGACTGGGTTTTCAAGCTCATGTCGCCCACTTCGTCGAGGAAAATGGTGCCCCGGTCGGCCAGCTCGAATTTCCCGAGCTTGCGCTCTGTCGCGCCCGTAAAAGCACCCTTCTCGTGACCGAAAAGCTCGCTCTCGATGAGCTCTTCGGGGATGGCAGCACAATTCACTTGGACGAATTTCTCGCGGGCCCTTAAGCTGTGGTTATGGATGGCCCGGGCGATGAGCTCTTTACCCGTGCCACTCTCCCCGTAGATAAGGACAGTGGCGTTGGTGGGAGCGGCTTTGAGGATTTCTTTCCACAGTTGTTTCATCAGGGGGTGATTGCCAACGAGTTCGTATTTTTTCTCGGCTTTCCGCCTCAGGTCGAGACATTCCCGCTCCAGCTTTTTCTGGTTGAGGGCGTTGCGGATGGTCAGCAAAACCCTGTCCCGGTGGAGGGGCTTTTCCAGGAATTCGAAAGCGCCGAGCTTGGTGGCCTCGACAGCCGTCTGGATCGTCCCTTGGCCCGAAATCATGATGACCTCAGGAGGGTAGGGTCGTTTTTTGATCTCCGAGAGAATCTCCAGGCCGTCCCGGCCGGGCATTTTGATATCAAGAAGGACAAGGTCGAGGCCAACGGTATCATCGATACACTCCAGGGCTTCTTCCCCATCGGCCGCTTCGAGGAACTGGTAGCCTTCGTACTCCAGAATCATTTTCAGGGATTTTCGAATGTTCTCCTCATCGTCGACGACCAAAATTTTTGCTTTCATCTGACTTCTCATCGGTGCCTCTCCGCTTAGATTTTAGCATAGACGGGAGCCAATCGCTACCTCCGGGCGACTGCAAAAATGGAAGCGCGGCAATGACAATTTGGGGTAAAACTCCTGTTTGCCCCTTACCCCCGATTGGGGTAACATAGAGGCGATGAAAATAGGGCGGATGTTATCCAGGCTAGCCCTTTCCCCCTTGCTCTTCCTCTTTTTGAATCACAGTTGTGCCCCTCTCTTAGGATTAGAAGTTGCAAAATCAAGGCCTTTTACCTTAGAGAATGGTCTTCGGGTTTTTCTCCTGGAGAAACACGATATCCCGCTCATCAACGTTGTCGCGGCGGTTAACCTCGGAGCAAAGGACGAAGTGGCCGAGACGAGTGGTCTTGTTCACCTCCTCGAGCATTATATTCTCTTTCGGGGTACGGACCAACGCTCGGGGAGCGAAATCAGTCGCCAGGTTAGGCAACACGGCGCCTATTTCAACGCCCATACTGGCCCGGATCTGGCTCTCTTTGAGATTGTCGTCCCGGCCGAGCACGCTTTCTTCGCTCTGCGCAACCAGAAAGAAATCCTCTTTGAATTGAAGCTGACGGAAGCTGGCCTGGAGGAAGAGAAAGAGGTCATCTATGAAGAGCTCCGAGAGCTCGAAGACGACCCTTTCCGCTACGCCACTTCCTTGACCTACCAGCATCTTTTTGCCGGCCATCCTTACGGAAATCCAGTTGAAGGGAGGAAAGAAGTCATCAGCAGCCTGAAGGTCGGGACCGTCGAGGATTTCTACAAGCGCTTTTTCGTTCCCTCGAATTGTGCTCTGGCTGTCGTAGGGGATTTTGATATCGGGGTGCTTGAAAAGGAAGTCCGGAGCGTTTTTGGGGAAGTGGCGGCAACTCCCTTTTCAGCCCCAGAGCCAACCCCGGTCAAGGTCGCTCCACCGCTTCGAAAAGCCGTCGAGTTGGAGGTCGAGCTCGACGTGAACAAAGCCTACCTTGTCATTGGGTTTCTTGCTCCCGATTATAACCATCCCGACCAGTATGCTTTTGACCTTTTAACTGAAGTGCTCGGCCGGGGCATCAGCCCGATGCTGAGCTTTGCCCTGCGCGGCCGCCGAAGGCTGGCTGAGACCATTTATATGAGTTACCATGCCCACAAGTACGGCGGCATCTCGCTCACCTATCTGACTCTGAATCCCCAGGATGTGGTCGCGGCCAAGCGCGAGACGCTCAGTTTCTTGCGTAAAGCACGTAACGAAAATTATTCACCCGACGATTTCATCGGCGAAGCTCAGTTCCAGGCCTTTGATTTTCTGGGTGGAGCGAAAAACAAAATCCGCTACACCGCCTATCGAGCCATGGAAAGCGGGCTTTCTCTTGCCCGTTCGCTCGCCCAGCACTTCTTATTGAGTTATTCGGAATCGCCGCTCGTCTATCTTGAAAACATAGAAAAAGTCACCGCCTCGGACTTGAGGAAGGTGGCCGCTTCCTACCTCAGCCGGAGTGAATATGTGGCCGTTTCGGTCGTCCCAAAAAAAGGCGGCGCAAAGAGCAGAGGATGAGAACATCTTTCCGGTCGGTCTTCCTCCTCGCCTGGCTCAGCGCCAGAATTTTGCCTATCACGCCTATTTCCCCTCTTTTTTCGGCTGAGAAGGACAGTCTATCCAACGGCCTGGTCGTCATCTATGAGCACAATGATTCCTCCCCTACGACCTTCCTCCAGCTTCTCATCCGAGGCGGAAAGAGCGCTGAGCCCGAAGGAAAAAAAGGCCTTTCCTTTTTAACCACTCGGCTGGCTGTTGAAATCCCGGATTCAAGCAAAGCCCAGGAGCTCCTGAGGCTTGCCTCCAGCTTCTCCGTAAGTTCCCGGGGAGACTATTCCCTCATTAACATCGAATGCCTGACTGAGGGCCTGGAAGCGACGCTGAGGATCCTGGCCAGAGTTATCGCCTCTCCCCTTTTCTCCGGAATGAGGGTCGATTCGATTAAAAAATACATGGCCCATCAGGCCAAGGTCGAAAGCGATGACTCGCTCGTCATCGGTCATCTGGCAGCACTCGCGTCTTACTTTGGGGAAGTCGGCTATGGATGGTCCTCCTACGGAGATGAGAAATCGCTGGCAGAGATCCGGAACAGGGATGTCGCCGATTTCTACAGAAAATCTTTCACTGCCTCCAACGTGGTCATTTCTGTCAGCTCAGACCAAAAAAAGGAAACCCTCATGGGCGTGATCGAGAAGGCTTTCGGCTCCCTCCCCTCCGGAAAGCCGATGCCTCCCGCTCCAGTAGCTCTGCGTTATCCTGAAAAAAAAGACCTTTACATCCCGAAAGAAACGAAACAGCACCTCGTTTGCCTGGCTTTTGGGCTGGCTGAAATCGAACCCCGGCGCTATGCCATGAACGAGCTCATCGGCAATTTTCTGGGCAAGGGTTCAGGGTCGAAACTCTGGCCTCTCCGCTCCGAGGCGAAGCTGGCCTACAACGTGAATTGTCGGGTAACGCAGATGCAGAAAGGAGGAATCTTGGAGGCCTATCTCGAAACGGACGGGACAAAGAAAGACCAAGCCATCTACTCCCTTCGAGAAGTATTGAACAGGGTGAACAAGGAAGGTATGAGCATGGAGGAGTTCGAGGCGTCCAAGGCGGCGACCAAGACCAATTTTCTCCGGGATAACGAGCTCAAGGACCAAAGAATGGCCACCCTTGGTTCCTTCGAGATGCTCGGCCTTGGGTTCGATTATATGGCTAAGTTCCCATGTCTTGTCGACTCCCTCACCTTGGAGGAGGTCAATGCCTATTTCCGGGCAACCTTGGACCTGGAGAGAGCCCTTCTCATCGTTGTCGGGCCGGCTAACTGACCCGAGAAATGGCGCCTAATTTGGAGCCACTTTCTTGGCGAGTTCTCGGAGTTCAAGACCTGTGTATTCGACGGTCAATTTGATCTCGTTTTCAACGCCGGCCAGGCGCGCCAGGATTTCGGTCCGGGGGGTGAGCCAGCGGGATTTCAGCTCGAGGAGCCCCGAACTAACCGCCTCCCCCCAAACAGAGAAGTCGTTTTTGGAGGAGGGGTCAAGCCATTCCATTTTTTCCTCGACCGGTCGACCGAAGCGCTGGATAAGGGCTTGCTTGACTTTTTGATAATCCTCGAGCGAAGCATTCTTGTCTTCATAATGATTCTGGAAACGGAAGAGGGTCTGGCTCAGCTTGTTGGCGGCAAAAACGTACTCAATGGCGCAGTCCATATTGATGACCTTCTGGAGGTAGGTCATGATGTCCAATCCGCCTGACTTCCGCTGGAGAGCTGGCTTCCCTTCCAACTCCAAGACCTGCTTCTTGGACATGCCCCACTTCATCTCCTCGAAGTTACGAGGGGTATACTCCACCTGCTTCTCTTGCTCTTCCCCCCGGATGAGAATGGAATTGATAAGGTCGAAGAGGGGTTCGACCACCGAATCCAGGATATAGCCCGATTTGGTTGTGCCCGATTTGGCGGACTTGAAGCAGACATAATACCAGTTTTTCTTCTGTTTTCCAGAGTAGAGAAGAGAGAGGACATGGCCTCTCTCGACGGTCTCCACGACCGGGCTGGCGTCATCAGGTTTAAGGTAAACGTGGGCGTAATCGGTAATGACCCGGACCTTCTTATCGAAGGAGAAAAGAAAACCTGGAACAAGGCTCAGGCAAAAAACCAGGATGAAAAGGGCGACCCATCCTTTTCCTTTCGCTGAGAGAAACATCTTACTTTCCTTTTCAGGCGGAATCCCGCCTCCTTTATCTTTACTTTCCTTGAGAACATATCCAGAATGCCGCGGCAGAGGAAGGGGAACAATCCTCATCCGGGGTGAATTGGGCAGGGAATTTCCTTCACCCCTAAGGAGTAACCCTTAAGCCAGGTTCAGTCAGCTCAATACCTCAGCGAGCCTGTTGAGCTCTTGCCAGTCCTTGTCCACTTCTTCCTGGATTTTCTCGAGCATCCAGGCGTTTTCCTCTTTAAAAAGATGGCGGAAACGGCCCTGCGACTTGAGCCATTCGAGGACAGGCTTCTTTTCCTTGGGCTTATAGTTTATTTTATAGCGGCCGTTTTCGACTTCATAGAGAGGCCAGACACAGGTGTCCGCAGCCAGCTGAGCGAGCTTGATTCCTTTTGATTCGTCGTATTTCCACTCGGTCGGGCAAGGACAGAGGACGTTTAGGAAGGCGGGGCCATCGGCTTCGAAAGCCTTCTTGGCCTTGTTGTAAAGGTCCTGCCAGCGGTGCGGGCTCGCCTGGGCAACATAGGGAATCTTGTGGGCGGCTAATATCTGGGTTAGGTCCTTTCGTCTCTGGATCTTGCCCGGGCTCTTCGCTCCGGCGGGCGACGTGGTCGCCGATGCTCCCAGCGGAGTGGCCGAGGAACGTTGGCCGCCGGTATTAGCATACGCGTTGTTGTCATAGCACACGTAAACAAATTTGTGGCCTCTCTCGACGGCTCCGGAGAGGGCCTGGAGGCCGATATCGTAGGTTCCGCCGTCACCAGCCACGGCCATGAATTTGATTTTCTTATCGGCCGGAATCTTCCCCTTCTTCTGGAGAGCCCTGTACATGGCCTCGACGCCGGCTATAGTCGAGGCAGCGTTCTCGAAAGCGCTATGGATCCAGGTCATGTTCCATGCCGTTCGGGGAAAAATGGTCGTGCAGACTTCCAGGCACCCCGTGGCGTTGGCGATGATGACGGGGTCTTCAGTGGCCCGGAGAATGATCTTGAAAATAAGCGGGATGCCGCAGCCCAGGCACATGCCGTGCCCGGCCACGAGCTTATCTTCCATGAGGGCTAAATCTTTGAGTTTGGCCATGGTCGTCTTCTCCTTTCTGGCTCCTACTCTCTCAAGTTGAGATAGCCGAGCATCTGGTCCACTTTGCCGGTCTCGGCAATTCTCTGAAGCTTCGCCGCGGCCTCCTTGAAGTGCTCGACGTTGATATCGCGGCCGCCCAGGCCATAGACATAGTTGATGATTTTTGGCTTCGTTTCGTAATCATAGAGCGCTGAGCGGATTTCCGTGAAAAGGGGGGCCCCAAAAGCACCGGGGCTGGATGAGCGATCAAGAACGGCCACAGCTTTGAGCCGGTGAAGGGCCTGGGCAATCCTATCATGGGGAAAGGGCCGGAAAACGCGCGGTTTGAGAAGGCCGATGGGCACTCCTTCGTTCCGGAGTTCATCGATGGCGTCCTTAGCCGTGCCAGCGGCTGAGCTCATGACGACGATGGCTATTTCGGCATCGGCCATCCGGTATTCCTCAAAAAAGCCATAGGACCGGCCGAATTTCTGGCCGAATTCGCGGCCGACCGCCTCGATGACAGCCGGAGAATTCTCAATGCCCTCGATCTGGCTTCGCTTGTGCTCGAAGTAGTAATCAGTGAAATCGATGGGGCCGACGGTGATGCGCCGGCTCGTGTCGAGGAGTGGATAGACAGCCTGATACTCGCCGACGAACTTTTTCACTTCCTCGTCGTCTTCGACCTGAATCTGCTCGGCTGAATGGCTGATGATGAAGCCGTCGAGCCCAACCAGGACCGGCGTCCGGACATCCAAGTGTTCGGCGATGCGGAAGGCCTGGATGAAGTTGTCATAAGCCTCCTGACAGTTTTCGGAGTAGATCTGGATCCAGCCTGAATCGCGGGCGCCCATGGTATCGCTGTGATCGCCATGGATATTGATGGGGGCGCTAAGGGCCCGATTAACGATGGCGGCGACAATGGGCAGCCTGAGCCCGGCGGCGATGTAGAGCATTTCCCACATAAGAGCGAGACCTTGGGAGCAGGTGGCTGTCATCACCCGGCCGCCAGCCGCCGCGGCGCCGATGCAGACGCTCATGGCACTGTGCTCGCTCTCCGGGCAGACGAACTCGCCCCTGATCAGCCCGTCGGCTTGAAACTGGGCGATGGTTTCGACAATGGCTGTCGATGGCGTGATCGGGTAGGCGGCGACCACATCGGGGTCAATCTGACGCACGGCTTCAGCTATAGTCTGGTTTCCGTTGAGAATCTTGATGACGCTCATCCCTTCCCTCCTTCGGCCAGCTTGAGCTCTTCTTTGACCATGACGATAGCCTTTTCCTTGGTCGGACATTCCTCGGCACACAGCCCGCAGCCGGTGCAGTAATCATAGTTGATGCCTGTCACCTTTCCGTCCTCGACGCGGATAGCAAGATGGGGGCAGTAGAGCCAGCAGAAGAAGCACTGGATGCAGTGCTCCTCGAGGAATTCGGGCTTTCGTCCGGACCGCCAGGTCCCCGTCTTGTTGAGGACGGAGTTTCCAGCATCGAGGTTAATCGTCCCGATGGTCAATTCTTTCCACGTTTCTTTTTTCATCCTTCTCTTACCTCCGCAAAAGCCCTATCGATAGTCCGCAGGTTCATCTCCACCACCTCCGGCCGGAGTTTCTTGGCCAGGGAGAGCCTGAGGTTCTCCCTGAACTTGGTCAGGTCCATGAGATGGAGAGCTTTGACCAGAGCGGCCACCATCGGCACGTTGGGGATGGCCCTTCCCAGCTCATCGCGGGCAATCGTGTAAGCGTCAAGGGCATAGATTTTTCTTTGGCCCAAGTTCAGCCGCTCTCTTACCAGCGGGATGTCGAAGGTCGTGTTGAGGATGAAGATGCAATCCTCCTTGGCCCCGTCGCTGATATTGATGAGCCCGAGAAGGCTGGGGTCAGTGACGGCAACGATATCCGGGTGGTAAACTTGGCTGTGGGTACGGATGGGTTTCTGACTGATGCGGTTAAAAGCCAGGATGGGCGCCCCCCGCTTTTCCGCCCCGAATTCGGGAAAAGCCTGGACATACTTTCCTTTCTCTGTGGCAAGGACATCCGCCAGCGTCACGGCTGCGGTGACAACGCCCTGCCCGGCTCGGCCGTGCCAGCGAATCTCAATCGTCTCTTTCATCGAGCCTCCTTGTTTCTCAATCTTTAATCTCCGTCCTTCCTTCCAGGGCCTTCTTGATCGTCACCTGGTCGGCAAAGTCGATATCCGAACCAACCGGCAGGCCCATGGCCAACCGGGTCAATTTCAAGGGGAAATTCTTGAGCATGCGGACAAGATAGAGAGCCGTTGTTTCCCCCTCTGAGGTGGGGTTGGTGGCGATAATGATTTCCTTGAACCGCCCCTTCTCCACCCTGTCGATGAGCTTTTCCAGGCGAAGCTCATCTGGGCCCACACCTTTAAGAGGGGCCAGGGTGCCGAGGAGAACATGGTAGCGGCCGTGGTAAACTCCCGTCTTTTCGATAGAGGAAATGTTATAAGGCTCCTCGACGACACAGAGGAGCTCATCGCTCCGGTCAGAGTCGGTGCACAACTGACAGGGGTCAACATGGGTGATGTTGTTACAAACTGAGCAATAGAAGATCCTTTTCTTGGCCTCTCGGATGACTTCAGCCAGCCTGTTGGCTTCTTCCGGGGGCAAGTTAAGGATGTAGAAGGCAATCCGTTGAGCCGTTTTAGCTCCGATGCCCGGAATCCGCTTGAGCTCTTCGATGAGGTCGTTAAGGGGCTGGGCGTAATCGAACATCAGAAAAGTCCCGGAATCTTGAACCCCCCGCCCAGGTTGCCGATTTTCTCAGCAATGGCCTCGTCGACCTTGGCCGTCGCATCGTTGAAGGCAGCTACCACCAAATCCTGAAGCATTTCGACATCGTCCCGACTGACGACTTCGGGGTCGATCCGGACCGTGAGGACATTCTTGTGGCCATCCAGAGTGACGCTGACCATCCCGCCGCCGCTCGTTCCCTCGACCCGCATTTCGGCCAGTTGTCGCTGGAGCTTTTCCTGCATTTCCTTGGCCGTTTTGATCATTCTCTGGAGATTGGCGATATCTTTCATCCGACCCTCCCTTTCTATGGCCTCTCCTTGGCTCTTTGGATGGGCTCGACAGAAAGGACCTGGGCCTTGAAGGCATTCATGAATGCCTGCACGGTCGGGTCCTTCAAGGCCATTTCCAGCTCTTTGTCCCTTTTTCCGCTGACGCCGTTGATGGCGTCGACCACCCTAATTTTAACTTTCTGGCCCAGGACTGCTGAGGCCACCCGTTCGATTGTTCTCGCTTCCCTTTGCACGGTCTCCTGGTAGAAATCTTCGCCGGCGGGGAAGGCAATCTCGAGGATAACAGGGTTCTCGATGACGAAGCGCTTTTCGGGGTGGAATTTGATGTCGACTGTTTCGTCAACAATCCGGAAGGAAACCTGTCGAGAAAAGACGGCGGCCAGAGAGCTCTTTTCCTTTTGGAGCTCCTCCAGGATTTTATGGAAAACGTCCTGATTCTCCTCTCCCCGGGCGCGAGGCGATGGACCCGCGACCTTCGGCTCCGCAGGTTGCTCAGGGGCTCGGGCAGGCCTTTCGCCGCCTCCGCCACTCTTTTTGATCTTTTCGACTTCGTCGAGAAGCTCCTGAAGCGGGATGAGCCTCTTAAAATGGCAGAGCTTGACGAGCACCGTTTCGAGGTAAATCTGGGGATGGGAGGAAAAACGCAAGCCGGGTTCACTCTGCTGGATGGCGAGAAGATAGCGCAGGATTTCTTCGGTCGAAGCCTTCGACGATTCCTCTTTGAGCTCGCTCAGTTCCTCAGCGCTGAGGGAGAGGACGTCCTGGCAATCGGGGAGCGTCCGGGCTAAGAGGAGGTTGCGGAAATGCCTGATGAGCTCCTTATAAAAAGTGCGCAAATCGTGCCCTCTCGCCATGATTTTTTCGACGAGGGGAAAGACCCCGGCTGGGTTTTGCTCCAGGATCAGGCTCGAGCATTCAAACAGAACGTCCTTATCGATAACTCCCAGTATTTCCTTGATGTCCTCGTCACTGATGATCTCGCCGGCGAAAGCCACAGCCTGGTCGAGCAAGCTCTGGGCATCGCGCAGGCTGCCGTCCGCCGCTTCGGCAATCAAGTTCAGCCCATTGGGCGAAATGGTGATTTTTTCCTTGCGGGCGATGTCGAGAAGATGGTTGACGATATCTCGTGGGGAGATTTTCTTGAACTCGAAATGCTGGCAGCGCGAGACGATGGTCAGCGGAACTTTATGGAACTCGGTCGTCGCAAAAATGAAAATCGTTTGAGGCGGCGGCTCTTCGAGCGTCTTGAGCAGAGCGTTAAAGGCATGGCCGGAGAGCATGTGAACTTCGTCGATGATGATGACCTTGTAGCGACTGTGGATGGGTCTATACTTGGCTGTATCGCGGATGGGACTAATATCTTCTACCGTCCGACTCGAGGCGCCATCAATCTCGAGGACATCGACCGACCTGTCCTCGGTGATGGCCTTGCAGGATTCGCACTCGTTGCACGGGTGGGGCGTCGGTCCCCGGCGGCAGTTGAGGGCTTTGGCGAGAACACGCGCCACTGTCGTTTTGCCCACGCCCCGCATTCCCGAAAAAATATAGGCCTGAGCGATCCGATTATTCTTGATGGCATTCTGAAGAGTCTGGACGAGCGGCTTCTGACCGATAACCTCTTCGAAGGTCATAGGCCTGTATTTACGGGCGTAGATGAGATATGACATCGCCGTTTAGATGAGTCTCACTAAGGAAATGGATTTCCTTTTTTGTAAGCTTTATCTTAGCATATTTTGGGGCGATTTCCAAAAAATATTTTTCACCTCGAAATTGCCGAGCAAAGCGCCCGACGGGTCCTGTCGTGGTTCACCCCCGGCGCCCCCGAGCGGTCTATCTTGTTTATAATCAGTCAGGAAGATAGGTGGCATCAAACGCTCGGGTCGGCGGGGGGCCCCCGAACCACGCCACCCCTCGGGTGCGCTCGCTATCGTGATAATTTGTTAAAAGATCAAACACTTTCGCTTGATGATAATTCTCTAGCGGCAATTTTAGGTTTCACCTCGAAGCAGCAAGACGTTATGGGTTAGCTCGTGCAGTTTAAAACCACTCGAGGCGCAATCCCGATACATTATTCCCTGCCCTCCTGAAGATTGGCTAGTCCTCTTTTCCCTTTATGCCCTCACGGCTTAAAACTAAAGCGTTTGGGAGAAATGTTTTTCAGGTTTACTCCTCCAAATGACAAGTCTATAATTTGGAGCGGTAAGAAGAGTGTCCAAACGTCAGAGCCTCGTTGAAATCCATTTGGCGACGTTGCTCTTCGGCCTGGCCGGGCTTTTTGGCAAATGGCTCTCGCTTGCCCCCCTTCTCATCGTCCTGGGCAGGGTTTTCTTCGCTAGCCTGGCCCTCGGGTTTGTCCTCCTCATTTCGAAAGCAAGCCTGAGAAGAGTGCCGGGAAGGACCCATTGGGTTCTGGCTTCTCTCGGCGCCCTCCTGGCCATCCACTGGGCCGCCTTTTTTCAGTCCATCCAGGTATCGACGGTGGCGGTTGGGCTCCTCGCCTATTCCAGCTTTCCTGTCTTTACCGTCTTCCTCGAGCCTCTCCTCAGCCGCGAGAGACTGGACGGCCCAAACCTGTTTCTGGCCTGTATTTGCCTTTTGGGGGTCTTCCTCATCATTCCCCGCTTCGATGTGGCCAATGCCGTGTTTCAGGGGGTCCTCTGGGGGCTTGGCTCGGGGGTGGCCTTCGCTGTTTTAACGACCTTCAACCGAAGGTTGACCCAGAAGTTCTCCAGCCTTGTCATCGCCTTCGCCGAAGATGTGACGGCGACGCTCCTCCTCTGGCCATTCCTTTTTTTCTATCGTGCCGACTGGACAATCAAGGAGGGAGTGCTCCTACTTTTCCTGGGGGTTATCTGCACCGCTGGCTCCCACACGCTCTTCATCCGAGGAATGCGACACGTTCGCGCTCAGACAGCCAGCATCATTAGCTCGCTTGAGCCCGTCTACGGTATTTTGCTGGCTTTCCTTTTTCTGAGGGAAGTTCCTTCGGCCAGGACTCTCCTCGGCGGCGCCATCATCCTCAGCGCTGTGGCCACTCTTTCGGCTCGCGAAGCGTCGAGCCGGAAAGCTGTTTCTCTTCTTTCTTCTTCACCTTCTTCTTAACCACTTTCTCCTCTTCCCGGTGACGCTCCAAAATTTTAGCTTTCTCCTCCTCATGTTCCTTCTTGAGCTCTTTGGCTTTGAGGCTGTAATCTTTTTCGACCTTCTCCTTCGAGGCCGGGTCGGAGGCGAGACGCTTTTCATCCTCGAGTCGACGCCTCAGTTCTTCCTCCTCTTTCTGTTGGCTCTGCTCAAGAAGGCGCAGCTCTTTTTCGTGCTCCTCCTTCAGCCAGCGGTCAGGAGGCTCTGTCCTTCCTGGAGTTTCGATGACCCGCAGCCGGAGTTCCGGAAGTTTGGTTTCCGCTTCTTCTTCCGAAAGGTAGGATTTGGGCTTGGCTTGTTCGTTGGCTCTCAGCTGGGGCCGATAAACTCGGACGACGCGGCCGCTCACTCTCTCCCTATCGGGCGATGAGGAATCCTCGAGCTCATAGCGGGAAACATCGCTCCGGGTGACGCGGCGGATATGGTCGACATCGACGCCCGGGTTGTAAACCTGGCGGTTGCGGTCGACGAGGTTGGCTTTGGCGACCGTGAAGCGAATGACGGTTCTGTTCCTCTCCAGGGGAAGGACATAGCGGTCGAGATAATCGTATTGAAAATAGCGGCCTTCGACGAACACCCAGTAATGGTGGGGCAGCTCATCAGGAAAAGTGCGGAATCCGACGCCGACCACGAACTCGATGTCGGGTGGTAGCGGCGCCCAGCCGATATAAAGGGAGCCCCAACGCCAGGTGACCCAGGCTGGTGCCCACACAGTCCCGGGCACCCAGAACCAGCCGAGACGATGGTGCCAACCCCAACGGCCGTAATGGAACGTAATCCAACCCCAGGGGTAATAGGAAAGCCAAGTCCAGCCGTAGCTCGTCCAGACCCACCGGCCATATGTATAGGGTCGCCACTTATGGGAAACGCGGTGGGGTATCCAAACATATCCGTAGGAAGCGTGGAAAACCCAGCTACCGTAGGGGGAGAGATAATCATAAAAATAAGCCAGATCCATGGCCGGGCCGCGTCTTACAGCTTCACGCTCCGGGTAGCGCTCGCGCTCTGCAGGGGGGTATTCTTCATGGGGGACATAGATGATGCAGCTCGAAAGCCAAACGCAAAGACAGGCAAGAACGAGAAGCAAAATGATTTTTTCTTTCTTCATCGCTTTGTCCTCTTTTTTTTTCATTTTTTCATACCTAAATTAGCAACTATCGTGCCAAATTCAAGCTCGAGGCCCTTTCCCTCCCATTTTTATCATAAGCGCGAATCTGTGTCCAAAAAAAATTACAACTGATATATAATTATTCCTTTTTTTCCCATGATTTCTATCGGAATATGGGAATTTAACCTGGATGCATGCTCCTCGGCTTGAGAGCAACCGCCTTAGCCAAGGGCTTTGAAAACCCTCTTGATCCGCTTATAGGCCCAGTTGAGGTCCCGCTGTTTAATGGAAAGAGGCGGTGCGAAGCGGATGACGTTCTCGTGTGTTTCTTTGCAGAGAAGGCCTTCTTTCTTCAGCTCTTCGCAGAATCGCCTGGCTCCCCCGGCCTCAGGCCTGAGCTCGATGCCGAGGAGGAGGCCAAGCCCCCGCACTTCTCTGATGTGACGGCTCTTTATTTTCTTGAGTTTTTCGAGAAAATAAGCCCCTTGAAAGGCGGCGTTCTCGATGAGCTTTTCCTCTTGAATGACCCGCAGGGCTTCGCGGGCGACAGCGCAGGCCAGGGGGTTTCCGCCGAACGTCGAGCCATGTTCACCAGGTTTAAAGACGCCGAGGATTTGACGGGTGGAGAGGGTGACCGAAATGGGGTAGAACCCTCCGCCCAGGGATTTCCCGATGACGACCATGTCGGGCTTGACGCCCTCGTGGTCGCAGGCGAAGAGCTTGCCCGTACGCCCCAAACCCGTCTGGATTTCGTCGGCGATGAAGAGGACGTTATTTTCACTGCACAGTTTCTTAGCTTCCCGGAGATAGCCAGGGGGAGGGATAAGGATACCGGCTTCGGCCTGGACTGGCTCGACAAGGAAGGCCGCCGTGTGGGGATGAATGACTTCGCGGAGGGCTTTGAGGTCGCCATAGGGAATGACGACGAAACCAGGCGTGAACGGACCGAAATCATTCCGGTAGAGGGGCTCGGTGGAAAAGCTGATGATGGTCACGGTTCGGCCATGGAAGTTGTTCGCGCAAGCGACGATCTCGGCCTTGTTTTCAGGGATGCCTTTGACCTGATAAGCCCATTTGCGAGCTGCTTTGATGGCCGTTTCGATGGATTCAGCGCCCGAATTCATGGGCAGCACCATCTCATAGCCAGTCAGGTCGCAAAGCTCTTTGGCGAGCAGAGGCCATTGGTCGTTCCGGAAGGCACGCGAAGTAAGGGTCAACCGCTTGGCCTGATTCTGGAGGGCCTTGAGGATACGAGGATGGCAATGCCCTTGATTGACGGCAGAATAGCCGCTCAGAAAATCGAGATACTTGCGGCCTTCGACATCCCAGACCCAGATGCCCTTTCCCTTGGTGAGGACCGCGTCGAGGGGATGGTAATTGTGCGCGCCGTAGAGCTCCTCCAAGAGAATAAAATCTCGACTATCCATGATGACTCCTTCTCATGAACCGACTCATCCTGTCGATGCAAGTCGAAAAGAATCCCTCTGGCGGAGAGGGCGGGATTCGAACCCGCGGTACGCCATCGAGACGCACACACGCTTTCCAAGCGTGCTCCTTAAACCACTCGGACACCTCTCCGCTTGAAAAAACGCCGATCCTGCTGTGCTCTTCTATCGGCTTCGGGATGCGAACAGGTCGGCGATTCCTAAGGCATTTAAAATTATCAGAAAACCGCACCCAGGTCAATTTTCGGGCTGGCCCTCAATCGCCTCAGAGAGACCGCGATGGCGACGAGGCGGCAACTCGGCTCAGGTGCTGATGTGGAGGATGTCCTTGAGTAAGGCCGCAGCCGCGCCTCGGGGGTCGGATTTTCCTCCACTCACGCTGACGATGCCCATAGTATCTGTGGTGAAAGCAATGGCCTTGTTCGTTCCGTCAACGTTGAAAAGCGGGTGGTTACTGTCGATAGCCTGAGGTTGAACAGAGGCGTAGATTTTCCCCTGCTTTTCCTTTTTTTCTCCCCTCGCCAGCTCCTTCGTCTCGCGCTCCAAACGACCAATGAGCTTTACCTTTTTCCCTTCCCGAGTGGCTCGACGGACGAAATGGAGAGGAAGCTGAGCAATGCCTTCGATGGCGATGTCCTCGAGAGTAATGTCGGATTCCCAGATAGCTCGAGCGATAAGCAGAAGCTTGATCGCCGTATCCCGGCCACTCACATCCAGGGACGGGTCTGGCTCGGCGATGCCGCGCGCCTTGGCCTCCTCGAGACAAGCGTCGTAGCTTCTCCCCTTCCCCATTTCAGTGAGAATGAAATTCGTCGTGCCGTTAAGAATTCCTTCCATAAGGCTTATCTCTGAACCAGCCAGGCAATAGAGGCCGACGTCGAGCGCGGGAAGGGCCGCGGCGGTCGCCCCGCTGAATTTTAGGCACAACCGCTTTTGCTCAGCTTTCCTGCGGAGGCCAGAAAAATCGACGACCAGGGGGGCTTTATCCGCCGTCACGACATGCCATCCAGAATGGAGAGCCAGCCGAGTAAGAGACAGGCCGGGTTCGCCTGTTTTAAGGCTAGAGGGCGTGGCCAGGACCAGGACACCTGGAGTGAGGCGAGCAATAGCCTGAGCAAAATCAAGCCCTGGTTTCCAGAGCGGGTGGGAGCGAAGCTCAGCTAAGGGGAGGTCGGCGATCTCGGGGTCATTCAGTCCGGAGGGCGAGGCTGAAAGCAAACCTCCCCCTTGCTCCAGAATGACCTGGAGGGTCAGGTGGAGCCCGTACCGATTTTCGATAAAGGCAGCTTTATCCTGGATCAGGCGGAAAAAAGACCGGCCGACATGGCCGAATCCTGCCAGAGCTAAGTCAAACGATTTGGACATTTCTTATCTTGCCCGGAGGTGCCCTCTGGCTTTAAAGTCTATCTGAGCGGGCATTGGCGGAGAGGGTGGGATTCGAACCCACGATCCCGATAACTCGGGATAACGGTTTTCGAGACCGTCGCCTTCAACCACTCGGCCACCTCTCCGTTTACATAACTCTCACATCCTCTTCGGTCGAAAAAATAATCAAGAACGAGCGGAGCAATGCCGCCGCTTGGACGCAAAGAAGCGCTGGAGCAATGCCCCGCATTCCTGTGCCAGGATGCCTGCCTTGACAGCCGGCCGATGGTTTAGCCGGTCAAAGGGAAAAGACATCGTCGATTCGATTGCCCCCGCCTTAGGGTCGGACGCGCCGTAAACTATCTTTCCCACCCTCGCCTGGACTGCCGCTCCAACGCACATAGCGCATGGCTCGAGGGTTACGTAGAGGTCACAGCCGGGCGGAAGTCGATAGTTCTTCAGCTTGATAGTGGCCTTTCGGATGGCCAGGATTTCAGCATGGGCGGTCGGGTCGTGACGACGTATCGGCTCGTTGTGGCCGCGGCTTATGATTTTGCCGCCCCGGACGAGGACCGCCCCGACCGGGACCTCGCCCCGGCTCGAAGCTTTATCCGCCTCGGCCAGGGCAAGGCGCATGAACTTTTCTTCCTGGCTCATGGTTGCAGTTTTTTTCACTATCTTAGATTTGGCCAATCAAATTTTCATTCTACCCTCATCCTGGTCGCGCCGTCAAATTCTGGACCTCCCTCCCGGTCTTTCGTCGTGGCCGAGAAAAGCATGCCAGAAGGCATTTCATCTCAACCCTCCCTTCGGTATCTTCACGTCTTTTAAAAATAGAAAACCCGCATCTATGTTTGCATTAGGTCTGGATATCTAATAAACTGGGAACCTACAGCCGATGAACAAGGAGTCATAAAAGGAGCAAGGGGTGGAAAGACTCGTCTGCCTTTTCTGCCAGAAGAAGCACCCGCTCAATCTCTTTGACCCTTTTTGTCCTCGGTGTGGGGAGCCGATGCTCATCGCTTATTCTCCCCGGCCAAGAAAAATCCTCCCCGATTGTCCTTTGAGCCTCGAAAAGTTCAGGCATTTTCTTCCCCTTCCCGCCGTCGACAGGAGCTTGAGCTTAGGTGAAGGAAGCACGCCCCTCGTGCCACTTTTCCAGCTCAGAAAAAAGTATAACCTTTCCTCTGTCCTGGCCAAGAACGAGACGATGAACCCCACCCATAGCTTTAAGGATAGGGGGACGGCCGTCGTCATCCAGAGAGCTGTGGCTCTTGGCATCAAGGCAGTTGGCACTGTTTCGACAGGAAACATGGCCGCCTCCACCGCCGCCTACGCGGCCAAAGCAGGCCTCAAAAGCCATATCCTTTTAAAGGCGGACACCTCGCCAGAAAAGTTTATGTCGACGCTGGTTTACGGAGCGAAGGTTTTGAAGATGGAAGGGGACTATGGCCAGCTTTTTCGGCAGAGCTTTATCCTGGGGCGGAAGAAGGGCATCTATTTTGCCAATTCTGTCGACCCACTGAGGATTGAGGGATACAAGACAGCCAGCTATGAAATTTTTTTGAGCCTTGGACGACGAGTCCCGCAGCATATCTTTGTCCCGGTGAGTTCGGGCGGCAACCTGGTCGGGATGATCAAAGGATTCATGGACCTCAAGGAGGAAGGATGGATTCCTGAGATGCCGAATTTCATTGGCGTCCAAGCTGAAGGTTGCCCGCCCTTAGCCCGGGCCTTCCGGCAAGAAAAAGAAAAATTTGAAAGGGTGGCTGTGGCCAGAACGATCGCTCATGCCATTTCCAACCCGGATCCGCCTGCCGGAAACCTCGTTCTGAAGCTCATTCGGGAGACAGGCGGAGCGATCCTCGACGTGACCGACAAAGAAATTCTCCATGCGCAGAAGGAGCTGGCCTCGCTGGAAGGGATTTTCGCTGACCCCGCTTCAGCCACGACCCTGGCTGCACTCATCAAAATCCAGAATCAACCCCAATGGACAGTCTCGAAGCTAAAAAGGAAGCTCGGTGGCGATATCGTCCTCGTTATCACCGGCTCAGGGCTCAAAACCTTGTCTGAGTCTAAGCTGACAAAATATATGGCCCGACCATAAAAGGAGGAGAAATGAGAGGAAATTTTCAGCCCGTGGATTTTAAGATTCCCCAGCTCAAATTTGGCCTTATTCGGGGCATCATCCTGGCCATTGTCATCATCATCCTTCTCTTTGGCTCCATCTACCAGGTCAGCCCCGAGGAACTGGGCGTCATCCTTAGGTTCGGGAAATTCGTTCGGACGGCTGAACCCGGTTTGCACTTCAAGCTTCCCCTGGGAATCGAGAAACTGACCAGGGTGCCAGTCCAGAGGCAGCTCAAGCTCGAGTTCGGGTTTCGCACAGCCAGACCGGGCATTCGCTCCGAATACCGTGTCACACCCGAGACGGCTAAGGAAGCGATTATGCTTACCGGCGACCTGAACGTCGTCGTTGTCGAGTGGATCGTCCAGTACAAGATCAAGGATGCTTACAAATTCCTGTTCAAAATCAGGAATCCTGAAGAAACCTTCCGTTACATGAACGAGGCCGTCGTGCGGCGGATTGTCGGCGACAATTCTGTGGACGAAGTCATCACCATCGGCCGCGCCCGGATTGCCAACGAGGCGAAGGAGGAGCTCCAGCAGCTCTGCGACCTTTACGAGATCGGAATCGACGTCAACCAGCTCATTTTTCAGGACGTTAACCCTCCCGACCAGGTCAAACCATCGTTTAACGAAGTTAACGAAGCCCTTCAGGAGAAGGAAAGGAAAATCAACGAAGCATGGTCGGAATATAACCAGGAAATCCCTCGCGCTGCGGGCGAGGCTGAACAAACGATCCGGGCGGCTGAAGGCTATGCGACGGAACGGGTCAACCGGGCAGTCGGGGATGCTTCCCTTTTCACATCGGTTTACAGGGAATACGCTCGCGCTCCCCTTGTCACCCGCCGCCGTCTCTATCTTGAAACGCTCAACGACATCCTGCCCAGAATCAAGAAGAAAATCATCGTCGATGAGAGGCTCCGCAACATCCTGCCGCTTCTTAACCTGGGAGAGGAGGTGAAAAAATGAGCCCGGCCACAAGAAATCTGCTCATTATCGGCGTTATCCTCATCGGCTTGCTGGTCCTTGCCGACGCTGTCTATATAGTCTCCGAGACCAACCAAGTCATCATCACCCAATTTGGAGAGCCTATCGGAGGCGCCATCACCTCTCCCGGCCTCCATCTCAAGGCTCCTTTCATCCAGAAGACCCACTATTTCGAAAAGCGGTGGCTCGAATGGGACGGCGACCCCAACCAGATTCCGACTAAGGACAAGAAATACATCTGGGTGGACACGTACGCTCGATGGCGGGTGAGCGACCCCCTCGTCTTCTACCAGCGTGTGCGCGACGAGAGAGGAGCGCAATCACGGCTGGATGATATTATCGACGGGGAGACGAGGAATGCTATCGCCAAGTTCGATTTGATTGAGGTGGTGCGCTCGTCCAACCGGGAATTCGAGATGACCGAGGAGGCTGCCCTGCTCGAGAGCGGCGAGGTAATCGGCAAGATCGAGGTGGGGAGGGAAAGGATTGCCCAGCTCATCCTCGAGAATGCCTCGAAAATCACGCCCCAGTTCGGGGTGGAGCTCAAGGATGTAAGGATCAAGAGGATCAATTACGTCGACGAGGTCCAGCGCAAGGTCTTTGACCGTATGATCGCGGAGAGGAAGCGGATTGCTTCGAAATACCGCTCCGAGGGCGACGGCAAGAGCGCCGAGATCCGGGGCGAGAAAGAAAAAGAATTGAAGCGCATCCAATCAGAGGCTTACCGCAGGGCTCAGGAAATCCGGGGCAAAGCTGACGCCGAGGCGACGAGGATCTATGCGCAGGCTTATAGCCTCGACCCCGATTTCTACCAATTCCTCAGGACGCTCGAGACCTACCGCCAGAGCCTCGACAGTGAAACCTGGCTTCTTCTCTCCTCAGATAGCGAATTCCTCAAATTCTTGCGAAGCTCAGAGAAGAAATAAGCTGTGAACATCTCTTCATCCGAGACGAGGATGAAATCTGTGAGCAGCGCCTGAAGTATTTCTTGCGTCAGTTCATAACCCATCTGAGTCTGCAGACCCTCGGCCACGGTCTCCATTTTGTCCCGAATGATTCGCTTGGCTTTCCAGGAGAGATAAGCGGCATGAGCTTTTTCCGCCTGGACACCGATGACCTGGACTTGGGGTTTTATCTCCTTTTTAATCAGGCAGCAGCCAGAGGCACCGCTTCCGCCCCCGACGGGAACAAGGATGATGTCCGCGCTCCAAGAGCCTGGATTGCTTTCACCTTGACCGGGTTAGCCTCCTCGGGCATGACTACAGTCACTGGAACGCCGAAGTGACGGCCGGCGTAGGCGATGGATAAGGCGTGATTGCCCGTCGAGGCCGTGATGACGCCGTGCCTCTTTTCTTCTGGCCTCAAGTTGTGCATGAGGTTGATGCCGCCGCGCACCTTGAAGGAAACAGTGGGCAGGTGGTTTTCGTGGCGAGATGCATGGTTTTTCTCCTTCTCAGACTTAAAATATGACCACCCTTCTTACTGCTTCAGCTGAGGAACTCGACGAGCTTCTTACGGTAAGGGAATAATGCCGGAGTGCCTCCCGTATGGATAAAAGCTACCCTGTCCTGCTTCGAAAAAAATCCGTGTCGGACGAGGTCAAGGAGGGCGGCAAAGGCCTTGCCTGTATAGACGGGGTCAAGGATGATCCCCTCGTGAATGAAAATCAAACGAATGGCTTCAGCGACCTCACGGGTTAGGACACCGTAACCAGCGGCAAGATAATCGTCCAGGACAACGACATCCTCCGCCTGAAGGACAGGTTCGAGCCCGAGCGCCCTCTCAGTCTGCCGGGCTATCTTGAGCACAATCGGAGTGAAAGACCGAGCGCTATCGGAAACGCTGATACCGATGATCCGAAGCCCTGACTTCAGGGCCGTGGCGCCAACGGTCAAGCCGGCTTGGGTCGCTCCCGAGCCCGTGGCGTGGAGGACATGGGTGAGGCCAACCCCCTGACCTTCCGCCTGTTCGACGAGCTCAACCAGCGCGGCCACGTAGCTCACTGCGCCGAGCGGCAAATCCATGGAAAATCCAGTCATCGACCCGCCCACCGAGACAACATACGGCACGCCTCCTTTTTGCCTGACTTCCCAGGCAATTTCTTCGACGACCGGGGCGGCTTGCTCCTCACCTATGACCTTTCCTCTCTCGGCTTCCCTGATTCGGATATCCGCGCCGGCGATGAAATCAAGGAGCAAGTTGCCATCGTAATCTGGCTCCAAATCGTAGGTTTTGAACAAAACCAGGATGGGACGCAGGCCAAACTGACGTGCCGCCACAGCGGTCTGGAGGCACCAGTTGGACTGGAGGCTTGCCCAGGTGATGATAGTATCGGCTTTCTTGTTCAGGGCGTCGGCTATAATGAACTCAAGCTTGCGCGATTTGTTGCCGCCGAAAGCAAGCCCCGTGAGGTCATCGCGTTTGATGAAAATCTCCGGGCCGCCCAGCTCAGCCGACAGCCGGTCTAGCCTGCGGAATGGTGTTGGTTCATGAATAATCTTTTGCCTGGCGAAGCCGGCGATCCTGTCCTTGAGTTCTCCCACGGTCAGGTCAGCCATTTTTTCCTCCTTTTCGAGAGGTTTGGAGTGTTCTTCCCGTTTTGCGCGCTCCCAGGTCCTAAAGTTTTTGGCGAGCCCGTCCAAGCTCGGCCAGCCAGTTTCGCACGCCCTCACCGACTTTTTCGCCGTAAAAATAAAAAATCGGGATGACGATGAGGATGAAGATGGTCGAGCTGATGAGCCCGCCCACCGTGGAAAGAGCGAGGGATGCCCAGATCCTTCTCTTGGCTACCTCAGCCTGAATGAGCAAGAGCGGAAACATGCCGAGCACGGTCGTGCCGGTCGTCATGAAGATGGGGCGGACCCTATCCCTGGCGCCCTGGACGACGGCCTCGAGAAGGGCCAGTCCCTGCCGCCGCTTTAAATTGATATGATCGACAAGGAGGATGGCGTTGTTGACGACGATGCCAGCCAAGAGGATGACACCGATATAAGCCGAGGAATCGAAGGAGAAATCGGCGATGACAAAGGCAAGGAAGACGCCAATCATGGCCAGCGGCACAGCCAGGATGATGAAAAAAGCTTGAATGAAGGATTCGTAGAGGGAGGAAAGGATCATGAAGATGATGACCAGAGCGAAAAGGATAGCCATCTTGATCTGGACTTTTTCCTCCTCGGTCATGCGCCAGGTCTCCTCGAGTGTGGCCGTGAAACCCGGGGGGAGTTTCAGGCTGGCGAAAATGGCCTTCTTGTAGTTTTCCGCCGCCTTGGCCGGGCCTCGAAACTCCCACATGAGCGTCTGCTGGAACTGCTGATTTTCCCTGTCAATAGAGCCGGCGATAGGTCTTTCTTCGAGCCGGGAAATCTCCCCCAGCCTCAGGTATTCTCCAGTTGGAGTCCGGATGAGGGATTCGAGGAGGGCGTTGAGGTCGAGGCGCTCTGCCTCCGGAAACTTGATGGAAATAGCTATCTCCTTTCCCTCGGACCGCCATCTCACGGGCGATGAGAATTCTCCTCGCAACAGCGCCTGGATATGGTAGAAAAGATACTGGGGGTCAATCTCATATTTTCTCATGGCTTCCCGGTCGACCTTGAGGATGTGCTCAAAAGAATCCACCCGCCACCAACCGTAACGGCTGGATACGATCCGGGTCTCCTTGACCCGGGGATTCTGCTTGAGCCTTCGTTCGAGCTCGCTGGTGATATCCTTAAGCCTTTTCAGGTTATAGCCAAAGAACTTGATGGAAGAGTCGTAAAAAGTGCCCGTGCCAAAGCTCGAATAGTATCCTTGCGGGTCGAAGCCGTAGATGCCGACGCTCAACCCGGCAAACTGGGTGGCCAGTTGGATGAGCTCTTCCTTGAGCGCGTAGGGATGGAATGAGAACTCGACCTCGGGCGGGAAAGTGATTTCGATAAAGGCATTCTCGGCCGTGACCCTCGAGTTCATCTCTTTCTCGTAGTCTTTCTCCCTGACTTTGGCTTCGAACTTACGGACGACCTCGTCGGTCCTCTCGAGGTCTGTGCCGGGTGGCATGCTGACCGAGACGATGAGCCTGTCGCGCGAATACCAGCGGAAAAACTCGCCGATGGTCACCTCTTTCTTGAACCAGCGATAGCTTCCATAGAAAAGGAAGCCAACAATGAGCAATACTTCCAGGGGATGACGGAGACAGATGCGGACAAACCGCTCGTAGAGCTGGCGAACCCTCTCCGGCCGTTCTTTGCGCTTCATCATCAGGAGCTGCGGGCTTAGAGCCGGGATGAGGGAAAAGGAGACGAAAAGCGAGACAGCCAGGGCCGAGGCAATGACAATCCCGAGCGGCAGATAGTAAATCTTGAGGCGGCCCTGGAAATAGGGGAAGCTGAAAAAAACGGCGATTGTCGTCAGGGTCGAGGCGAAAACAGCCGTGATGACCTCTTTGGGCGCTTGGATGGCCGCCTTGACGGGCGGCAAGCCCCCCTCCCTCAAGCGGAGGATGTTTTCGAACACGACGATGGAGTTATCCACGAAAAGGCCGAACCCGAGCGCCAGCGCGCCCAAGGTGAGCATGTTGATGGAAACCTTGAAAAAGTAAATCAAGTTGAAGGTGATGAGGACAGAAAAAAAGATCGAGCTGAGGATGAGGAGGGAAGGCCTGAAACTCCGCAAAATGGCGAAAACAAGGAGGAAAATGACAGCCAAAATAACTCCAACCAGCAGGAAGAGTTCGCGGAGGCTCTTCATGATTTCCTTGCTTTCGTCGTTGACGACGCGGAAAATAAGGTTCCGCGGCAACTCCTTCTTGATGCCTTCGAGCCGATTCTTGACCGCCCGGGCCACTTTGAGCGTGCTCGTCCCTTTCTCCTTATGGATAATGAGGCGGATGGTCGGCTGGCCGTTGATTCGGTTGAGATAACGGATTTCGCCGTAGGTCGGCTCGACGGTCGCGATATCCTTGAGCTTAATGGCGACGCCGCCCTGATGAGCGATGATCATCTGCTCGATCTCTCGGAGGCTCTGGAGAGGGCTGGCGATTTTGAAGAGATATTCTTGCTGGCCTTTCTGGATGCGGCCGGCCGGGTAAGTTTGATTCCAGCGGTTAAGAGCCAGAAGAACCTGGTAGGGATGGATGTTCAGGGCTTGGGTCTTTTCGCGATTGAGGGTAATACGGATTTCCGGGTCAGCCCCACCGAGGACTTCGACGCCAGCGACACCCTTGACCGCGCCCAGCCCGTATTCAAGCTTCTCTTTGAGCATCTCCCGGAGCTCCTGGAGGGAGTAATCCCCGGAAATGGTGTAGTGGAGGAAGTCGGCCGTCTGGAAATCCTCGGGAATGTAGGGGATGATTTGAGGCCGGTTGGCCGCATAGGGAAGCTCGTGGCGAATGCGAGCGATTTTCTCCACGAGCTCGAGCCGGGCAAACTCCATGTTGGTGCCCGGGTTGAACTCGACGACAATCCGGGACAATCCAATCGACGAGCTCGACGTGATTTTTCTAACGCCTTTGACTGTTGAAGCGACCTCTTCAAGGGGCGCTGTCACCTGTGTCTGGATAATCTCAGGGGGAACATCGCTCCAGGGCGTCTGGATGGTAATCTGGGGAAAGTCCTCCTTCGGCGCCAGCTCGAGGGGGATGTTGAGAAAAGAATAGGCGCCCAGAAAAGCCACGGCCAGGAAAACCATGACTGTGGCAATCGGCCTTTCGATAAATATCCTCATCCTATCTTTTTTTGTCGCGGCCTTTCTCGACCAACTCATAAACCACGGGGATCAGGATAAGCGTCAGGAAGGTCGAGAAAAGGAGGCCGCCGATGACGGCGATTCCCAGCGGCCGCTGCAACTCCGCCCCTTCGCCCAACCCCAGGGAAAGAGGGATCAGCCCGAACACGGTCGTGATGGACGACATGAGGATGGGTCTCAGCCGAACTCGACTTCCTTCGACGACGGCTTCCCGCAGCGGCAGGCCGGCCCGCCGCAGCTGGTTGGTATAATCGACCTTGACGATGGCATTGTCAACGACGATGCCGATGAGGACGATGATCCCGATGACCGAAATGACGTTGATACTCTGTCGGGTCGCAAAAAGAGCCAGAAAGCTGCCAGCCAAGCCCATGGGGATCGTGAACATGATCAAGAAAGGATGAAGAAGCGACTCAAACTGGGCGGCCATGATCATGTAAACGAGGAGAGCCGAGAGGAGAAAAGCCCAGATGAGGCTCCGGAACGATTTGGCCATCTCTTCCTGCTCGCCGCCGAAGACAACTCGATAGTCGGGGGGCAAGTTTATTTCTTCCACCTTTGCCCTGACTTGAGGCGAAACTTGGCTGATCTTGACTCCCCTGAGGTTGGCTGTGACGAGGACTTCCCGTTGCTGGTTCTCCCTGTGGATTTCTTTGGGACCCAGGGCAATCTCGCAATCAACGAGCTCTCGCAAGGGGACAGCCTGTCCCTGATAGAGGACCGGCTGATTGAGAAGGGCGTCGACGTTTTCTCGCGTCGATTCTTCGAGCCGGATACGGATGTCGTATTTCTTTTCCAGCTCCCGCAGCTGAGTCGCTACTTTCCCCTGGACAGCGTTGACGAGATAGGTGCCAACAGCGTCAGGTGAAAGCCCGTATTTTTCCAGGGCTGTTTTGCGGAGCCTGATTAAGAACTCCGGTTTCCCCTCCTCCAGGCTGATGTTGACATCGGCAATACCGCGGACAGTCCTTAACTTTTCCCGGAGCTCGAGGGCTATGCGTTTCAGGGTATCGAGGTCGTCGCCCTTGATTTTTAGCCCCAGCTCTGATGTAGAAAAGGCCAGAAACTGAGCCAGGGTTGTTTGCTCCTTGATGAGGGAAACGCTGACATCGGGGAAATTGCCGAACCACTTCCTGAGCTCCTCGATTGTTGTGTCCAGCACATCTGGGTGCTGGACTTCAACCCGGAGGCGGGCTGAATTGATGGACACATCGGGGTTGAGGCTTTCCATGCCGCTGATAATCCCCACCTCAGAGAAGTAGGTCTTCACTGCCTCCTTCTGCCCCAGCCATCTTTCTGCGGCGGCAACAACCTCGGCCGTCTGCTCGAAAGAGTAATCCACCGGCGCACGCAGATAGACCTCAAAAGAGGAAACCCGGAGCTTGGGCATGAGTTCCCGGGGAAGCAAGGCGCCAAGCAAAAAAGTCAGGCCGAAGAAGCCCAGCGAGATGCCAAGGATCTTTTCCTTATGGTCAAGGCTCCAGACGAGAAACCGATGGTAGCGGATGGTGAACCTCTCATAAACGAGGTTAAATCCCTTGAAAACGGCTTTGATGAGAGGACGGAAGGGCACGGTCAGGTAATGATAGAGGAAAAGGAGGAGCTGACCCATGAAGCTCATGAGGAACCTCACTATTTTCAGGAGGAAGCGAGGAAGGAAATAGATGAGCCAGCGCAGCCCCCGGAAAGGAGCAATGAGAAACCCCCAGGGAGAGCGCGGGCTTCTCGTCGCCGGGAGACGGCGCTTTTCCTTGTCTCCTTTTGCCTTTTCGATGGCCGGCTTGACCTCGAATGTCCGGGAAGAAAGCATGGGGATGAGCGTCAGTGAGACGAAGAGAGAAACGAGGAGCGCGAAGGTCACCGTCAAGGCCTGGTCGCGGAAAAGCTGGCCAGCCACACCGTGGACGTAGATAACGGGGAGAAAGACGACGATGGTCGTGAATATTGTCGCGCTAACCGCCATCCCGACTTCCTTGGTGCCCACATAGGCTGCCTCGGCCAAGCTTTTTCCCAAGCTCTTGTGACGGAAGATGTTCTCGGAGATGACGACGGCGGTGTCGTCGAGCATGCCCACGGCCAGGGCCAGGCCTCCGAGCGACATGATGTTGAGCGTCAGGTTGCGGAAAAAGAGGAGGTTGAAGGTAGCAATCACAGAAATGGCGATAACGGCGAAGATGATGGAGGCGGTCCTCATTTCCTGAAGAAAAATGAGCAGGACGAGGAAAGCGAGGATGCCGCCAGCGATGATTTCTTCCTTAACCGAGGCAATGGCCTCTTCGATGTAGCGCGACTGTTCGGAGATGACCTGGATCTTAACCCTTGGATATTCTCTTCTTATCTGCTCCAGAAGAGCCCTTGCCCGACGGGTAACCTCAACAGTGTTAGCTCCGGATTCCTTGCGGACAAGAATGCCGATGCTTTCCTCGCCATTGAGGCGAGTCGCCCCCTGGCGCTCCTTAATGGAGTCTTGAATGGTCGCAATATCGCGGAGGCGAACAACTCCTCTTTCCTTGGTTGTGCGCAGGCTGATCTCGCCGATTTCCGCGATGACCTCGAACTCGCCGACAACCCGGAGAGCGTACTTGAACTTGCCCTTCCGAATGTTGCCGCCTTGGAGGTTGCGGTTGAAAGCGTCGATACGGCGAGCCACCTCTTCGATCGTCAGGCCGTAGAGGGAAAGGAGCTCGGGCTTGACTTCGATTTGGATCTCCCTTTCCACACCACCAGCCACTTCAGCCGAGCCGATGCCCTCGATTTGCTCCAGCCGCGGTTTGATGAAGTCCTCGCACAGCTCTTTAAGTTCAAGGAGTGTCGCCTCGCCGGAAATGGCGATGACCATGATGGGCTTGCTTTTCGGGTCGAGGGGGATGATGGTCGGGTTTTCAGCGGCCTCGGGAAGGAGATAGCGCACACTGTCCAATTTTTCTCGGGCGTGGAGCATGGCAAAGTCCATGTCCGTGCCCCAGGCGAACTCCAGCGTCAAGTAGGACACACCTTCTTTGGACACCGACTCGACGCGGCGGAGACCGGGGATGCGACTCACCGCTGCCTCAAGAGGAGCGGTGATGAGCGTCTCGATTTCTTCCGGGGCCACACCTGCATACTGGGTGACGACCGACAACCGGGGATAGCTGATGTCGGGGAGGAGGTCGACGCTCAACTGACGAAGCGAAACGAAGCCAAGAAGCACGACAGCCACGTAGAACATGAGCGTTGTCACGGGACGCTCGATGGCAACCTTAGCGATCCTCATCCCGTTCTATTCCTGAGCTACGCGAACGCGGGCATCATGAGCCAGTGTGAAGTGTCCTTCCGTGATGACCAACTCCCCTTCCTTGACGCCATCGAGGACTTCAGCGAAGTCCTCGTTTTCCAGCCCGACATCGATGTAACGCCATTTAGCTAACTCTCCCTCGACAACGAACACAAGCTTTCGGCCACCGCGAACGAGAATGGCCGCTTGGGGAACGATAACACGGTCTTGATAGATGTCGGCGGCGATTTCGACTTCGGCGTGCATGCCCGGCTTGATCTCGCGGGAAGGATTCTCGACAAGGATATGGACGGTACAGGTCTTGTCCTCGGGGTTGATCACGGGGCTGATCGCTTCCACCTTTCCCTTGAAGGTCTTTCCGGGATAGGCGCTGAATTTCAGGCCGGCCTCATGCCCGACTTTCAGTTTGCCCACTTCGCTCTCAAGGACTTTGGCCTGAACCTTGATTTCGCTGATATCGACGAGCGTGAAAAGCTCCCGGCCAACCGAGATGGTTTCGCCTGGCGAGACTTTGATGTCGGTGACGATGCCGGAAAAAGGCGCCCTGATCTGGGTTTTATCGAGCTCCATCTGGGCTATCTTAACGTCAATCTCTGCCTGGGTTAACCCCTTGGCCGAAGCCATGACCTCTTCCTTCATCCGGCCTGTTTCGATCATGACGAGCTCATAGTTTTTTCTCGCTTTTTCGAACTCGGCCCGGGAGATAAGGCCCTGACTGAACAGGGAGCTGGCCCGGGAAAATTCTTCCTCAGCCCTTTTTATTCTTTGTTCAGCCTGGGGATCAGGGGCTTTGTCCGGCTCGGCAAACTGTTTTTCCAGAAGGAGCTCAGAAAGGTAGCGCAGCCGAAGAGCGTCTGCCCTTTCCAGCTTGAGCCGGTATTCCAGGTCATCAATCTCGACGAGGAGCTCACCGGCCCGAACCTGCTTGCCCTCTTTGACGCCCAGGTTCTTGATGGTCCCGGATACTTCGGCCTTGACGACAATTTTCTTCTCCGTGTAGGCTTCGCCAGGCGATTTGAGCTTCATGACCAGTTCCCCGCGCTCGACCCGAGTGACTTTGACGGGGAGGCCAGCCTCTTCTGCTTTTAACGTGGGGCGGGAACTTTCTTCCCCGCCCTTTTCGGCTCTTACCTCTTCCTTGCCCCGGAAAAAGATGAAGAACACGGCAATGGCCAGGACAACGATGACCAACCCGCCGGCCAAAATTCTCTTGGGAAAAATCATCTGCCCTTTCCTCCTTTTCTTTCCTCACGCGCTCCGAATCTCCTCATGATTAAGAAACGCACTCCTGAGCAATTTCTCTCATCAGGGTTCCAAGGGACCTGGGGTAGGGGGGAATTTCTTGAGAAGGTCGAGTCCGTGCCTGACGGGGTAGAGTCCTGGAATGGACACAGGTAGTCTGCCGCTGATGTCTATTTCGCCAAAAAGAGCTCGGGCGGCCACCTCCTGGGCTTCGGCTGTGTTCCGGTAGAGACAGACATAGGCATCGACATCGGGAAAATGCCGCAAAAAATAGGGGCTGCCGAAGGAGAAAACGATAACCGGAGCCGGCTTGGCACAGAATTCCCGGACGATTTCGACATGGCGGGCAAGAAGGTCAACGCTTCCCTTGGCCGTCCTCAAGCTGGAAAAGAGAGCGAAGATGACCGTGTTGGCCCGGGAAGCTCTTTCTCTCCCCTCGTCAATGTATTCATGACCGGTAAAGGCATCGGCATACAAGCTTTGAAGGCCAGGAAGCCGTTTCTCTATTTCCCGGATGAACGTGCTTCCCGCGTAATAGTCACCGACGTCGCTGCTCAGGGAAAAGACGAAGATTTTTTTTCCATCGGCCCCGGGGGTTAAAGGGAGAACATCTGCTTCATTCTTGACCAAAGTGACCGATTTCTCAAAGGCCTGTCTGGCGATGGCATGGTGTTCTTGAATGGCGACCCAACGAGGGAGCGCGCCGATGTCGACAAGCCTATTCCGGTGGAGGCCGAGCCTGGCCTTGAGGGCGAGGATTCTTTTTACGGATTGGTTGAGACGGCTTTCGGAGATTTCGCCCTCGGTGACGGCCCGGACAATAGAAGCAATAGCTTCCTTGGGGTCGGGCGGAAGGAGAAGCATATCCACCCCCGCTTTAACAGCCAGGACAGCCGATTCTCCTGGAGAAAAAAAACGCGTGATTCCGCCCATCCCCAGCGCATCCGTCACGAGCAAGCCGCGGAAGCCCATTTTTTTTCTCAGCAATTCCGTCATAATTGGATACGAAAGAGTGGCCGCCTGGTTTGGAGTATCGTCCAGGGCGGGGACCGAGACGTGGGCGGTCATCATGGCCTCGACACCCGCCTGGATGGCCCGAAGAAAAGGATAGAGTTCGACCCTGTCCAGCCGCTCCCGGTCGGCCTTGATCGCGGGCAAGAGCGAATGGGAATCCAGGTCGGTGTCCCCATGGCCTGGGAAATGCTTGGCTGTGGCGATGAGGCCGTTCTCCTGGGAGCCTCGAATGAAAGCGGTGGCCAGACGGGCCACCTCCTCCGGGTCCTCCCCGAGTGAGCGCGTGTTGATGATGGGGTTATCAGGGTTGATGTTGACGTCAACGACCGGGGCGTAGTTCATGTGGATGCCCATAGCCCGGGCTTCCCTTGCGGTTACCCTGCCCATCTGGTAGAGGAGCTCCTCCGAAGACGCGGCGGCCATGGCCATGAGTGGTGGAAAGAGGGTTGTCCCGTTGATGCGCATGGCTGCTCCCCATTCAAAATCCGCGGCGATAAGGAGCGGCAGGCGGGACTTTTGCTGGAGGAAGTTGGTAAGATAGGCAGTTTCGAATACTTCGCCCCCAAAAATGATGAGGCCGCCAATTTTTTGCTCACGGATGAGGTTGACCAGGTCCTTAAGATAATCGCTATCCTCACTCACAAACCTGCCCATATACCGGCCCGCGACCATTTGCCCGATTTTCTCCTCGAGCGTCATGCGGCTCAGTGTGGCGTTTACCCAACGGGCTTCAGCAGGCCCGGCGGGAACGAGGGTAGGCTCGCGGAGAGATGGCGCACAAGAAATGGCGAAGAAACCGACGAGGCTGAGAAGGAAAAAAAATCTTTGCCGGCTCATAGTCAATCATCCCCGGCCTAATAACATGCTTCGATTCGCTCTTGTCTGTTTATTGCCGCCCCATATCTTTGGTCTTTTCTCTCTTTCTCCCCTTTTCTTCCTTCCCGTCACTTGTCAAGGCTGAGGAGAGCAAAAATATCGACATCGGGATGAGCCCGGCGTATGTTCTCGACTCCCTTGAGGAAGGAAAGCTCGACCAAGGCACCAAACCCGACAGGCTTTCCCCCTAAGGTAAGAACGAGGTTAATAGCGCTGATGGAGGAAGAGCCAGTGGCAATCAAGTCATCGATGATGACCACCCGTTGACCGGCCTGAACGCTGTCGGTATGCATTTCGAAGTGCTCGACGGCATATTCATTCGGCGCCCGGACTGAGACGGTCGGCCGCGGTAGCTTCCCTTTCTTCCGGATGATGGTCAAGCCGAGGCCAAGCCGGTGGGCGACGGGAGCGGCAAAAAGAAAGCCTCTCGATTCGATCCCGGCGATGAGCTCAGGACTCTTCTTCCCCGCCCAATCTACCATCTGGTCAATAATGTATCGATAACAATCAGCATCGAGGACGACCGGGGTTATGTCCTTAAACCCGACCCCTGGCTTGGGAAAATCCTTGATTTCGCAAATCTGGTTCTTGATTTTTTCGATCATATCTCAACCGCTCCAAAACTAACTCCATTTAATGATAAAACGCGCCCCTTGTCAACGGCGTTGCGGAGTTGGGTTGTTTCTTGACATCAGCTTGAGGGGGGTATATTTTAGCCACGCGGAGGAGGTGGAAGATGGCTTTTCCTCTAAGCGAGCGCTTCTTCGGGCTAAAGGAAAAAGGGACGACGGCTCGGGTCGAAGTCCT
>Ga0209102_1000054_pt1 | contig 76940 bp, 58 predicted proteins | sample ConPoolayeHmetaG_FD_185483 | JGI IMG/M metagenome (GOLD analysis project Ga0209102, IMG submission 185483) | Hot spring microbial mat communities from California, USA to study Microbial Dark Matter (Phase II) - Cone Pool mat layer H metaG... ... | reverse complement strand
AAAATTGAAGTAGTTAGGATAGTCAATTGATTCATGTTAAAAGAGATTGATGCGCTCTAAAATAGGGGGTTCACGAAAATCCGTTTTACTAACTCTGCGATTTTTTGAGGGGGGATAGGGCTAAAAGAGCCGAGTTTACAAATGTTTAGCATCATAATTTATTGATATATAATGAGTCAGAATTTGGTGAAGACCTGTTTAGACAAAAAAATATAGACTCAAGATGTTTATACTTTTTGAAAAAATCAACCTTTTTAGGGAGCTCTAAAGGAAATTGACTTTTTTATATTGTCCCTTACAATTTAGAGGAAAGATAAGAATAAGATTTGTTAAAGAGCATCATCATTCTGAAGAGAGAGCATCCTTTGAAAAGGCTCTGTTTAAAAAAGTAGCCTCGATGAAGAAGCATGTTACTATTGATTGAGGGCGAAAAGGCTGGAGGGAAAAGAATTTAGCTTAAGAAAACAGTTAAGAGATAAATTCGCCTGAGTAGAAGAAAGGCCAAGAGCAGAAGAGTTGAGGCGTTGAAAAGAAGCAGAAAAGACTACAAAAAAAAAGTGACTCGGCAAGAGAGTCGAAAAAATTTTGAGCTTGAGTTTACGAACCAATGCCAAAAATTAAAAACCTTAAAGAGCTTTCTGAAATCCGCAATAAACTTAAGTTAGAAGGGAAAAAAGTTGTCTTCACCAATGGATGCTTTGACCTCATCCACAGGGGCCATATCCATCTCTTTAGAGAGGCAAAGAAACTCGCAGATGTGCTCATTGTGGCAGTCAATGACGACTCTTCGGTTCGCAGGCTGAAGGGTGAGATGCGTCCTATTTTCTCTCTGGAAGAGAGGCTCGAAATCCTTGAGGCCATTGAGGATATAGACTATCTTGTTCCTTTTGCTGAAGATACACCACACAAAATAATCTCTGTGCTTCTTCCTGATCTCCTAGTTAAAGGCGGAGATTGGAGAGTGGATGAGGTTGTGGGGAGGGAAGAAGTTGAAGAGGCAGGAGGGAAAGTAGTCATAATTCCTTATTTAAAGGGTAATTCTTCTTCTCTTCTTATCCAGAAGATTTTGCGCGCAGGCTTGGCCTTGAGAAAGGATAGAAAAATGCGCTCTCGACATCGCGCTTGAGGTCGTAGAATCCTTTCTGGTTTACCAGGGAGCAGTCTTAAGAGCATGCTTAGGACCTTGGTGAGCAACCTTCTTTAAAGGGAGTAAACCCCTCGAATTATGAATTTCTTGTCTTTCAGGTCTCGCAATTTTAATTATATTATTTATTTTATAGAAATAGTAGATATTTCAATTTTAATCTCCCGCTCTTGGTTCACAAACGTCAGATTTCAATGTTTCAGATGAGTATTTTTATAAAATAAACACTGTTTACTTCTTTTTATTAATTGCTCTCTAGTTTTTTCATTAAGCAAATTGCAGATTTTTTTTTCGCCTGTGAAGAAGAGGTTTCATTAGTCGATTATTCTTAGGAGATATCTAACGCCTGTTACTCCAGCTGCCAAGACTCCGAGAATTGTCCCTGGCCAGGTGCCAAATTTTATCCCAATCGACACAATAGGTTCCTCAAAAAAGTCAATTTGGAAGAGAAAGAGTGCCAAATCTCTATAATTCAGTCCGAGGTTAAAGGAAAAAAATGTTCTACTCTCTATGTAACCAAGCCGCCATATGGGACCAGCTTCAGCTTCAACGTTGAATGAGGAATTCAGCCAGCGTCTGTAGCCCATCTTAAAGCCTCCATAGAGTTCAGCGTTCTTACTGTAAGAAGCATATAGGGAGCCACCTACCGCACTTTTGCGAGAGATGTTTCCCATTAGTCCCAATTCCCAGTTAAGAATTTGTTCCCTGGCACTTGCCTCGATAGAGTTTATATTAAGAAGGATGCCAAATTCGGTTATAAAAAATTTATTACACTCAGGAAAAGGCTTAGGTTTAAAGCAAATCTGGCCCTGAAGCGAAGCCGAGATTAATAAGATTGAAATTGCAGAGAGATAAAGCGATTTTTTCTCTAATCCCAAATTAAACTCTCTTTTAAAGAGATTGATGAATCGTAGGCTGAACTCAAGCAAGGATTTAACTCTTGATTGTCAATAAGCCGATGAAGAGTAATAAGGATAAAAAGAATTTGGTTTTTGGCTCTCTTCTCCCTAAACATATGATTTACTCAATTTTTCTTAAGATCATCAAAAAGATGGTAAATAAAGGCTCAAAGGGATGTCAAGGAGAAATCTCATTCAGACACAGATACAGGCTGGAGGAAGAATGGAGAGGTAGGCAGGAGAATCAAAGAGTTATAAACGGCTCGAAGAGAAAGATTCTCGATTAATCTAGCTCCTCTTAAGGAAAAAATCACTTTTATTTTTATATTTGCTGTCAATCTTTCTCCTCTAAAAACTATTCAACTTTTAGCTAATTTGTTCCTAGGCTTCGTTGTGACTAGGGAGGAAATCTGGCTAATTTCTAGCCTTTTCGGACCTGCTCTAAGGAGAATAAAGAGAAATCTTTCGGCTCTTAACCTGCTATTTGATTCCTCTTGAGTATGTTTTAGATTTGAGTTCGAAAATCTGGGGGAGGGAGGAATAAAATCCGCTTATTGGGAAAACTCAGCCAAAAAACCAATTTCTTCTCAATCACCCCTTCTCATTCCGAACACGGGAGTTAAGCCCTCCGGTACCGATGGTATTGGGCGGAGGAGAGTAAGCCATTTCCAGGATTTTATGGGCATAAAATTTCAATTTATTGCATTTTTAAGAGGAGAGTTATTTTCTCGAGTCTTTAAAATTTCCCTTTATTCCTTTTATTGGGAAAAATTTAGCTTTTCGGAAGAAAGGGCGGCGGATAAGAGAGGATTAAGGTAAGCCGTCTTGGAAGTTGTGGTCGATGCCCAATTTCGGGCCTCTCTACAACCCCCGTCCCTTAGGAGGAGGCTAGAAGAGAAATGCAATCTTTAACAAATCGCTGAAATAGGGAGACTTGTCAGGACGAGCAGCAATAATCTCAACTGAAATTTTGAGACGATCCGAGAAGAAATAAAAAGAAAGCTTTATTTTTTCTAGGGAGTTTGTCTCTTGTGTTTGGCCATGATAAAAATATCAATATTGCTTAGTCCTGATTCTTCGTTTTTAGCTAGAGAGTCAAAGAGCCTTATATCCTTGCTTCCTCCGAAGAAGTTTTTAAATCCGTTTTTTGGGAAAATAATCGGCAGATTTCGCTGAAGCAAGACTATGAGGATATCTGGATAGTATGTGATATGAAACGAGTAAGTTAGCTTTTTCCTTTATTTTTTCCGGGATTTCTATCTTTATTGAGAGAAAGTTAATAATTTCAATTAGATAGAGAATGTGGCCAAAGAGTAAGTCCAATCTTCATTCCTGGTGCTTTCATTCAAATTTCTGCTGCTTGCTGGCATGTAAAACAGGTCCATTTGTAAAAACCATGGTTCAGGTCAAGCCGAGCCTCCTCCAAATCTCTTTTGCCCTGCTCGTATCAATCTTTCCCTCTTTTCATCTTAATTCCTTTTCATAAGATTGTGAATAGACGAACTTGATAATCAACTTATTAATAACCCCGAAAAATCGCCTCTTTTTCACCGACTCTGCAGTGGTCAACCACGGTATTAATTACCTCAAGCTGATGATCTTTACAGCAGATAGAGCCCCCCGCACATCGCCTATCAGGAACTGTTGCGCTAAGAGCGTGGCTAAGTATTATTCGTGATTTTCTTCTTGCCAGCAGGAGAGCTTTTGATGATTTCAGGCCCTTTCGAACCTCTCAGGAGCTCTTTAGCCTCCCAGGGACAACTTTGTCTTCTCCTTGACATCTCTCAAACCTCGCTTTATACTCTCTCAAGATAGTTGGATGGGAAATTGGGGAAAGAGATGCGCTGTCAGCTAGCTGAGCTGAAAGCCAAATTCAAAATTCCTATTATCCTCAAATCTAGTTTGGGCCGTATTTCTGCCAATTCTACCAATAGGCCTGGAGAATTTAGAGCCACGATTGATGATAACCGACAATCCCTCCAAGGATATCAAGAGACAAAACGTTTGACGAAATCTGAGACACGGCCGATAAAGATTAAAATCGTTGCAACTCTGGTTTTCTTTTTGATCACAAGGGGCTTTGGTCGGGCTTTAAGTCCTTCCGATTATTTTAAATCATACGCTCGGAAGCAATGGACTTCCCTTCATGGCCTTCCCCAAAACAGCATCCAATCAATCTATCAGACTCAGGATGGATATTTATGGCTGGGGACGGAAAACGGCTTGGCTCGGTTCAACGGTTCCCGTTTCCAGTGTTTCAACAATGAGAATACCCCATCGTTCATGAACAATAGTGTTCGGGTAATCCGGGAAGACCGTTACGGCACCCTTTGGATTGGCACCGAGGGGGGGTTAATCCAGTACCGCGATGGAACATTCAAGGAGGTTTCTGACATTCCTGGGTCTCCAAACCTTGTTGTTTGTGACATCTGCGAGGATCGGGATGAGAATCTTTGGTTCGCGACCGACAAAGGGCTCTCAAGATACAGAAAAGGATCTTTTGAGAGCCTAACGAAATCGGACGGGCTTCCTGAAGAAATCTTTCTATTCCTGATGGTCGATAAATGCGGCAATTTGTGGGCTGGGACAGTCGATGGCTGGCTAATTCGTTTCGAAGCGGATTCCCTAAGAGAGCCCTTCATGGAGCGTATGAAGTACACATATAGGAAGTTTCCCTCTGGAGTCGCAGCTATTTGTGAAGATGGAGAAGGGAACATATTCGGCGTTAGGGAGGAAGATGTTTTCGTTGTATCTGGTGGGGATATCCAAAATATAAAAATTGTGAAAACTTTCCCTGGGAAGCAACTTCTGACAATGATACGGGATATGGAAGGGAATTTAATTATTGGTTCGGCCAACGGGGGACTCATACGGATGCAAAGCCGCCCCCAATATGAGCACGATATCGATACTCGATTTAGCGAGGATTACATCATTCGTCTCTACTTTGACAGGGACAGCGAGCTATGGGTGGGAACCCGCGGGAGCGGACTTTTTCGATTGTCCAATACAGTTATCAAAATGTTTACGAAAAACGAGGGGCTTTCCAACGATTTCATCAGATTCGTCTATGAGGACCTCAAGGGAAGGCTATGGGTCGGCACGAACAAGGGATTAAACTACTTTGATCAAGGCAATTTCACCCAAAAAGGACAAGAACTGTTTCAGCCCTATATTGTGAAATCTTTGATCATGGACCGCTCTCAATCTCTATGGGTAGCTACGGCCAATCATGGCCTTTTCTACGTTCCCGAAGGTCAAACCGGAAATCCCGTCTCCTTAGGTATAGATTCAGCAAGCATTAATATATCCTGCCTTGATTTGGATAGGTCAGGAACTCTTTGGGTGGGCACATCTATGAATGGATTGTTCAGTTATCAGAAAGGCCGAATATCTCATTATTCCAAAGAGAAGGGGCTGAAGAGCGATATTATCGGCTGTCTGCACGAGGACCGAGACGGCTATCTTTGGGTGGGGACAGCGTATGGCGTCAACCTCATCAAGGAGGGGAAGATTTTCAACCTTCCCGATCAGCTCAATATTTCCTGTTTTGTTTCAGCTTTTTATGAGGACGAAGAGGGACGTATGTGGATGGCCACCGTAGGAAAAGGCTTGATGTTACTGGATAAAAACAGGCTCGAATCTTTCACCTTAGAGGACGGTTTATATTCTAATTCAATATATGCTATTTTGGAGGACGAGCATCAGCGGTTTTGGATGAGCTGCGAAAAGGGCATATTTTTCGTTTCTAAAAAGGAACTGATGGATTACGGGAATCATAAAATTCCGCAGATTAGATATTGGGCCCTCAATGAATCCGAGGGATTAATTTCTAGCGGAGTCGGTCCAGCAGGTGGGCATTCCTTCGCCACGAAAACCCGCGATGGTAGGCTTTGGTTTTCTACGGTCAAGGGATTGGCAATGATCGATCCCAATACTCAATTCAATCGTCGTCATTTCAAGTCTGCTCTAATTAAAAGTCTCTCCGTGAATGACCGATCGATTGTGCCATCCCGCGAACATGTCTTTCCCCCGAGGACAAAGAAAATTGATTTTCTCTTGGACATCATCAATTTTAAAGATTATGATAACACGCGTATCCGGTATCGTCTCTCAGGACTGGAAGAGAAATGGACGGAAATGCGGGGAGACATGGAAATGGTGGTTAGGTACAGCCGTCTTTCCAAAGGGACTTACCAGTTCGAATTGGAGATCCTGGATTCCGACGATGAATGGACGGACTGTTGTTTTCCCGTCATAATTAGAATACTGCCCCATTTTTATCATACTGCGTGGTTTTACATCTTAGTTGCAATATTCTTGGCTTGTGCCGCTTTTATCGGCAGCAAGGCTAAAAAGCGACTGCAAATAAGAAGGATGCTAAAGAAATATAAATCTGCCAAGCTGACGCCGAATAAGTCAGAAGCCTATTTGAAGACCATTGTTGATTTGTTAGAAAAGGAAAGTCTCTTCAAAAACAAAGACTTGAATCTTCCAAAATTGGCTGAGAAAGCATCGATCCCCAGCGCCTTCATTTCCCAGATCATCAACACACGGCTAAAAATGAATTTTTATGATTTTCTCAACATGCATAGGGTCGAGTACGTCAAGAAGAGCCTCCTCTCTCAAGACAAGATTCATCTTAAGATAGAAGCTATAGGCTTGGAAGCAGGGTTCAAATCGAAAGCGAGTTTCTTCCGCGCTTTCAAGAAATTTACCGGTATGACTCCTTCCGAATTCAAGAAGAATCATTCTCACTTTGAGTGAGTTGCTAATTTTTTGTCAGGCACACAAGAAGGGATTTTCTTAAGAGGGAGTAATAGCTAGAGGGGTTCCGAACGGCCATTGTAAAATGATCCACTTAAAGAGAGGGATATTATTAACCATCGTTTATTTTCATGGCCATTGCAAGCCCCTTCTTTTAGCAGCTTGAGCTAGCTGATCATTAGGTTAATCCAGGGCTTCATTTAGTTTTCCTTTCCGAACCAGGCTTCGTCCGAATCCTGGTCTTCAGATTATTCGAAGGAGAGCCGAACATCAGCCATGGATAAAATTCGACTGAGAGGAGCCCGCTAACTCCGGGGCTTCACTTCTGATCCTCCATATTCAACCATTTCTTTCTTTTGTCCAAAGATTTCCGATTCTTGCTGATCTCGGGAAAATCCTGGAATGCAAGCAAATCCTCTAGCCACTTTACCAAGCAGTAAGTCGCTTCTGTTAATTATTTCTCTACCTCCTCGTGGAGAGCTATCTCTTTATCTTTTTTTTTGGCGCTTTTTATTAACCCCAAAAAAGATCTTCATGAGATGTGCCAAGAATTGTTATTTTTTGTAAGGCGCCTTGGCTAGGTTATCATGGATAGCATGAACACTTCAGGGTTTCCTCTCGGGAACCCCTAATCGTTCCTCACCGAGGGAGTTTTGGTCGCTACCATGATCACCTGAGGTGTAGGAGGTGGGTTTAAAAATAGCCTACTTAGTTTAGCCTCGAGCTCCTCATTGAATTCCAAGACTTAGAAAATGGATATTTTTTCAATCTCTATCGATTTGGCCAGCCGTTTAATCTTCGGACTCGATAAGCTGATTCTAGAGGTATACCATAATTATGTGTAACCACAAAAATCTTGATTTCCTTCAGAAACAGCCTATAAGAAATGGATGAGTATGTTTTGAATGCAACATTAAATTTTTGTGTATTTTTTATTTGATGATTCTAAGCGTAACAATTTTTCATCTAAGAGGAGATTACCTATATTAGGGATTGGCCTTCATAAAAAGTAATAAATAAATGAGGAAAATCGGAAAAAAGGAGGAAATCGTGAGAAAAAAATTGGTATTGTTTTTTCTTTTCGGCCTTTGTCTTGTCTCAACGGCGTTTGCTCAGTTCGGACAGACCGGGTCCCTCAACGGAACAGTCATAGACCCTGATGGGATGCCTCTTCAGGGTGTGACGGTAGCTATCAAGTCGCCGGCGATCATTCTTCCGGAGATGGTCACAATGACCAACAATCAGGGAAGCTACCGTTTCCCTTCTCTTCCTCCAGGGACATATGAAGTCACCTATACACTCCAGGGAATGAACACACTCGTAAGAAAAGGGATCATCATAAGCGCTGGTCAGACTACAACGATCAACGTCACATTGGAGCCGAAAAAACTCGAGGAGAGCGTGGTTGTTGTGGGACAATCCCCAACGGTTGACGCTCAATCGACCACTCGGGCGACAAACCTTGATAAGAGTTTTATCGCATCTATCCCTGCGGCCCGAAATTTGGATGCCTTCTTTGGTATGACTCCGGGAGTTATAGCTGAATCCAATCCTAACGGTCTGATGTCGAGTGCCTTTGGAGGCGGTGTCACGGATAATGCTTTTAATGTGGACGGAGTCAACGTGACAGCGCCAGATTTCGGCACTTTAAGGATTGAGATCGGTATGGACATAATGGAGGAGCTTTCAGTACTTTCTGGTAATTTGCCAGCTGAATATGGAGACACTATGGGAACTGTTGTGAACGTTGTCACTAAATCGGGAGGAAGCACTTTCAGCGGTTCAGCAGGCTTTTATTATAACAGCGATAAGCTTCAGTCAACCAATACAAAAGGGACGCCACTGGAAGGGAGGTTAAGCGGCTATAAATATGTGTATGAACCATCTGTTTCCTTTGGCGGCCCGATCGTCAAAGAAAGGCTCTGGTTCTTTGCCCATTTCGGGCTCAATAATCGTGCCATCAATGTGGCAGGCTTCCCTTTTGACAAGCCTGAAACAGTTCCGGTGGTGGAAAAAAGGATATACCCTTATTTTAAGTTCAGTTTCCAGCCCAGTCAGTGGAACAAGTGTAGTTTTTCTTATAGTTTCTCTAATTATGTCCAGGAGGACGGCGGCGCCACGATTGCTGGGTATACTTTTAGTCAAGATGCGACCGTAAAATGGACCATGCCATCGCACATTCTTAATCTCCAATGGACTCACTTCTTCACTAACAATCTTTTTATGGACTTCAAGGTTGGGTACACGAGGGGTTCAGATAACCTGTATCCCAAACATGATCAAACTGTGCCTCTTTACATAGATGTGGTGAGCTATCAAATATCAGGAAACTGGTGGACAAAAAGGTTATATACCCGTGACAGATTCCAATTAAACACCAATGCCACCTATTATAAAGATAATTTTTTCGGTTCCCATGAATTCAAGGTGGGCGGAGAGTTCCAGCTGACAGGTGCAAAAGGTGATGACACTCCAAATAAAGATCCCAGAAACGGGATGGCCCAAATAATCACCCTAGGAGGTTTCCCCATCTTAGGAACTTGGTTTGCTGAAACCTATGAAAGGCTAGCGACAAGAAATATCTTTGCCTTCTTCCAGGATACCTGGCGACCAGTCAAGAGGCTAACTCTGAATCTCGGGATCCGATTTTCTTATCAAAGCAATATTATCCCTGCTCAAAACCAAAATGAAGGGCCACAAACCTTCCTTGGCGTCACTTTCAACAGAAGCGTCACAGAGTCCTATACGCCCGTAAAGCGAACAAATCTAGTTCCGCGCCTTGGCCTGGTTTATGATCTTACAGGAAATGGAAAAACTCTCTTTAAAGCGAGCTTCTCGAGATACATTCAATCGAACCAGATCTCGAACTTTTACGCTGTTAACCCAAACTACCAATGGGGTTATAGCCAGTTGCTAAACGCTGATTGCACGCCGATACCAGGTGCTATAATAAAAGTAGATTACCCCAACCCTGCAAAGATCGGCTACGGAGATCATAGTTTGAGATCTCCTTATACCGATGAGATCACCGTCGGTGTAGAGAGGGAGATCTTTCCTGATTGGTCGCTGGCCCTCCGATATATGAAGAAGGGGGACAGGAATCTCATGCAAATTGTCGATGCCAATCAGCTGGATATCGATAAGCTGATGAACGAAGGCGAGCTTGAATGGACGAATTGGGAGCCTGTTACCTTTATAGACCCTTATGATAAGCAGCAGAAGATGGCTTGGAATCAAAAACATATATTGGCTGCTGATCTCTATTTAGTTAACCCTCCAGGGGCCAAGAGGGACTATGATGGGTTCGAAATCATCCTGAACAAACGTTTTTCCCAAGGATGGTCGTTGATGGTTTCCTATGTCTATCAAAACGCCCGAGGCCTCATCGGAAACAATTATCGCAATTGCTTCGCTGATTATTCTTATTACGAAAATCCCAATTTACAGATCAACGCAGAGGGAAAAATGCACCTTTGTCGTCCGCACCAATTCAAGCTCCAAGCCGTTGTAAACGGCCCCTGGGGAGTCAACATAAGCAACTTTTTCAGAGTTCTGTCGGGTGAAAGGTATACTCGTCGGATCGTGACTTCGGATCTGGGAGTTTTTCTCAACCAAGGATACGAGACTATTTATGCAGAATCAAAGGGTTCAAGAGGATTGCCCACGCAAATCATTCTTGATGTGCGGCTGGAGAAAGTTTTCCCTATTGAAAAATGCAAGATTGGTTTATTCGTCGATTGTTTCAATCTCTTTAACAACAATAAGGCCACTCAGGTTCAGACAGTATCTAGCAGTTCTGGTGTGGTCTTTGAAGAGATGATGTCTATCATGGATCCGAGGATTTTCAGACTGGGTGCAAAGTTCGAGTTCTAAAATTTCGGAATATGTTCATTAAAGAAGAAAGAGGAGGGTTCCTATGTCTTCTTTCCTCAGAGCTTTCTTACTGAATCTTTCTACTTCTCATCGATAATTCATATAAAAATCAATGGATCTGGCCTAAAGAGCCTTGCTTACTAAATGCTTCATAGAGCAGGCAAATTTAGTGCTCTTAAGAAATTTAGAAATTTTAGGAGTGAAACGAGATAATTATCCTGAGGAGATTTTTTAGGGAGGATGATAATGAAGAAGAATCATCAGGGGGCTTTCCTGATTCTATTACAATTTTCAATCGCTCTCATCGCACTGCCACAGCCCCAAAAAAGCCCAATGACAATTAGACAAATGATCTCACTTGAGACCATTGGCAAAATTGCTATATCTCCATCCGGCGATCTGGTCGCTTTCGAGGTTATAAGCGTGGATTGGAAGAACAATGCCTATCGGACGCATATATGGCTGGCATCAACTGACGGAAGACGTTGCTTTCCTGTGACACGGGGAGAAGATACGAATTCGGATCCGGCATGGTCTCCTGACGGCCAAGTTTGCTCATTCATTTCTAGCCGCATCGCCGACAAGCCGCAAATTTTCTTGTTTCGGCCCGGATATGGAGAACCTGAACCTCTTTTTGAAACGGAACAAGCCGTTCAGGAATTCGCCTGGGCCCCAGATGGCAAGTCCATAGCATTCTTGAGCCCTGAACCCGCCGACGAGAAGAAAGTAGAAATGATAAAGAATGGTTTCGATGAAATAGAGATCGATGAATCTCCTTCTCGTTCCCGTCTTTATTTGTATGATCTAAAGTCGAGGAAAATCAGATCTCTTGTGCATGGCAATTTCCACATCGTCTCTTTTTCTTGGTCTCCTGATAGTCGGAATATCGTTTTTATCACATCCCCTAAAAATCTTGAGGAGATCATATGGGAGAATCAAACAATGTGGATAATAAATAAGGATGGGGGGTTGCCGAGGACGATTAACTTTGGTTATAAAGCCTATATGATCTTTACAAACAGCATAAAACCCATTTGGAATCCCGACGGCCAATCTTTCGCGATTGCTGCAGGGGATTTGAACAATCCAGGGTTATATTGTCCATCCATTCTTATATACAATTTAAAAAGTGACAGCTCATTCAATGCATCGGGCGCCAATGACCATTTTATCTATGATTATCCGCAGTGGTCTACCGATGGTCGGTTTGTTTATTATCTTGCTTATATTTCTCAGAATAGCCAATTCATTAAACTAGATACCGTTACAAAGCGAGCTGAGCAGGTTTCGCATTTTTCTAAGATCGACATCCGTAATTTCTCTGTGGCCGCAGATAGACATTCTATGGTGTTTTCCGGAAGTACTCCGTCGTCGCCCCAAGAATTATATTTTGGAGATATTTCTGCTCCCGATAATGTCGTCAGAATAACAAACCTTCATCCGGTCATGGAATGTGTTGATGTTGGAAGGGAAGAAGAGATTAGCTGGCGGTCAGAGGATGGGTTGATGATTCACGGACATATCGTTTATCCGATTGGCTATGAAAATGGAAAAAAATACCCAACTCTTATCCTCGTCCATGGCGGCCCCCTCGGCAATTATCCCAATGGTTTTGCAGCTAGTTATATGAATCCTGCCCAATACTTTGCCGGCAAGGGTTATCTTGTATTGCTTCCTAATCCCAGGGGAAGTATTGGCTGGGGATCGGAGTTTATGCGGAAGAATATTAGAGATTGGGGAGGGGGAGATTACAAAGACCTAATGGCCGGGCTGGATTACTTAATCAAGAAAGGCCTTGCGGATGCGAACAAATTGTTCGTCTGGGGTGGAAGCTACGGAGGTTACATGACTAATTGGATCGTTACGCACACAAATCGTTTTAAGGCTGCACATAGCGAAGTCAGTATATCAGACCTTTTCAGCTTGTGGTCTACTGCTCCACACGGACGAATATCATGCCGGATGTGGTTTATAAAAAACCCCTTGGAGGATCCTGATATCTATAGGAAATTATCACCGATTACGTATGCAAAGATGATGAAGACACCTCTTCTCATGACCCAAAATGAAAAGGATCAAAGGGCCCCTGTGACTCAAGCTATTGAGTTTTATCGGGCAGTTGAGCTCACCGGAACTCCGGTTCGTCTTTACATTTATCCGAATGAACCCCATCGCACGCTAAAACCGATTCATGCATTGGATAAACTTATGAAAACAGAGTGGTGGTTTTATAAGTATCTAAATTGAATTCGGTAGCGTAACTACTTCTTAGCATGCATGAAGGCGTTGTGTCAAATTAGCCTATTTCCTATAGTCCTCCATTGAGAAAAAGGGTTTAGTTTCGCCCTTAGCTCTTGATTCGTTTCGTCAGATGCATGCGCAGTCCTTGCGAAAGGAGCATCTCTTCTATTAATCAAATTTTTCCAACCCGAAGTCTCATGCAAAATAAAGCGTTTCTCCTGGCAAGATGGATAACTAACCAGCTCAGCTGAAAACCAAATTCCTATTGTCCTCAGATGCGGGAGATGTTCTTCCTGTATGTCTCTCATCTCCAGGTCGTCTTCACTTTCCCTAAGATGCTGTGCATCTTATTCAAGGATAACCGCAAGCCCCTCCGGAAACTTTGCCACGGTGCTCATCGAATCTATATTAAGAGGTTGTTACTGAGAGCATTCCTGTGCGGGAGTCACTACCGCCATCCAGACATAGACGAGAAAAATAAATTTTCGCCTCCCTCTGCATTTCCGGGTCACTGAGGGCGGGATGGATGAGGCGAGGGTGTTTTATCTTCTCTCTCGAATTGGCGACGCCTGACTGAGCTTTTTCCTGAGAGGCACTCGTTTCTCTTGTCCATAAGGAACTCCTCAGCCCTGAGTGGAGAGAGCGCATCTTTTGCTTGTGCTACAGGTGCTTCTCATTCACATTTGAGTCTGGCTCAGGACAAAGAGAGAGGTCGAGTGGGTGGGGAAATACATGGGTTGACCTCTTCTGTCCCTTGGAGTAGCTCCCCTGATAAGAAAAAGAAGGAGGTATGGTAAGAAGGCCAAAGAGGTGAAATGGATGGGATACCCGGAATTTATCGTCCAGATGACTTCCCCTATCCTACTAAAGACAAAGTCACTTTTCGCTATTTCGCTCTCTACGCCAAAAGCCCCAGAGTTAAAGTCAATAGGAAAAGTCTAGGAGCTGTCGCTTCCCGGATTTTAGAAGAGGAACTTCGGCTCTTTCCCGCCAATGGTTGATAGGGGTCATGTTCTTAATTTTCTGGAATTCGGTTTTTTACCTCCTTATTTTTCCTTCGTTCTATCCTCGATGTAGAAGCCAGATGAAGATTATCCTCATTCTCACCGAATCTTCAGTGGTCAACCGCGGTATTAATTACCTCAAGCTAATCTTTGCTGCAGATAGACCTCCTTCCCTTTTCTAGACCATATATCAAGTGGTCCTGATGGCAATTGGGATAGCCAGAGAGTATTTCTACTAATCTTTTTCCTTAAAAAGGGAAGTCCTAAATTTATTTCAAGTTTTTTATAGCCCCTTGGCCTGCCTCAAGTAGATATCTCGCATCCCTAAAGCTAGATTGATAGTTTTGGCCATCTTGATCTTCGCTTCCCCATGATGGCCAGGGGGAAACAACCTTGGAAGGGTGCCTTCGTCCGCTGCCACGAAGAGAAAAATTATTATTTATTCAACGATGAAGATCGGCGAGGAGATGGCTTGCCATTTAAATTCTCCGGATTGTTCCACAATGACGTACAAATAATCTCCAGGGCGACCTTTTACCTTGGTTGATATAATCGGATTGCGAGAACGAGGTGTCCAGTTATTTATTTTTTCCCCGTTCTTGATCAGCCATATTTTCGAAAAGATCTCGCCGTCTCCATCTGAGGCCTCGATCACAACGTTCAGAACACCTCCCTTTATCCTGGAACCCATCTGGGCTCCATTGCAGGTAAAAGAAAGCACTAGATTCTTATCCCTGCTCGAATAGAACCGGCGGGCTTTCATGGCAGCATAAATCGAACTACGGGTCTTCTCCTCTGCCAGGACAGCCATCCTCCACTCAGTCAGAGTACCCCAGTTTTTGTAATGATTATCCTCGCTGCCTGTGGCTCCAATATACCAGCCTTTGCTCAGCGCCTCGTCGTACCAGCTTCCTCTGCCATGATAGCTGCTGTACCATCCATGGCTGTAATAGTCGTCATCCCGGTTCCAAAGCTCCATCCCGACGATCTTATCGGTATGAGTGAAATTGAAATGATCGAAGTCATATCCATACTGTCCGGGATGATTGAAGAAGGCAATGCAGTCCCTTTTCTCTTCTCCTTTTTCATCCCTTTCTTCCATCCAGGCGACAAGCCCGTTGAGGTCATTGGTCGGCGGCTCATCCGCTTCACAGTGATCCGGAGAGTTGATTATTGTAATGTGTCCTTTGCCGAGCAACGTACTAGGACCGCCCCAAGATGTGTCATCGCTCGTCCATTCGAACCCCCAGAAAGTCACAAATTTGCCGGGCACGTTAAAAGAATCGGCAACCGCTTTCTGATTATCGTACTCCTCTTTGGTCAGACCGTCATTGCCGTAGGGATTAGAGGGATTGTCGGGATCGTAGGGATAGGAGCAATGATCGGCAACGCTGAAAAAGTCGAGGCCGGCAGTATCCCGCGCATACTTGTAAGCATCATCAGGTGCGCCTCCTATATAGTCGGGGCGACCACCGTCTGAATCAGTCGTGTGGCTGTGCAACTGCCCATAATAGACATGGTATACCGCGCCGTTCAATGGTCTACTATGCAACCTTGAGCGATAAGGCTTTGACCCGGCTCTTGGTTGGAAAAGACCCCCGGAATTAGCTGCATTGTCAAGAAAACTACCACAGCTACAGAGAGGATTCCTAAGGTCATGAGATTTTTTCTGGCGTTCATCACATCACCCTCCTCATTAAATTTTTAATGTTGTTTTAAACCTCGGTACAAAAATGCACCGAGACGCTCTTGACTTAAGCGCCCTATTCACGTTAGTCCCCAAGCTCAGGAGATAGGAGGAAAGAAATTGCTTACCCTGCATTTCACCCCTGCTTATGTATGAAATATACATAGCCAATAATGAGGTTTCAAGTTTTTTTGAGTATTTTTCTCCTAAAAATAAAAGTAAAATTTTGCAAAAATCAAAATGATAGAGGGGGTGAAGGAGAAAATTGCCGACCATCTGTCCATTCCGGGTGCAAATAAACTTCAGGTGAGGTCTGAAGCAAAGGGTGAGGATTTCGCCGACACTTTGCCGGAGCTTTTATTCCTAGCCTCGAAGGATGAACGTCCCATCCCTCTTCACCCGGCTTTCATGATCTAGCGAAAAAGCCTGACCCAGATCCATTTCTGGAAGTAGCCGAAGATAATTTTTCCATTTCCGAATCGCAGCCTTTCAGCCTTCGCTTAGGAGCCTGGTCGTTTCTTCATGAACGCGTTTTTTGTCATAAAACTTGATTTCTTTCTGGAGGCTCTGGATATGATATCTCTCACAAAGAGAGTGAATCCTTCAAGGCAAAGATAAGGCAGATATCCAGACTCCCTAATGCTCTTTTAAACTAAACTTTTCCTTCGTCAAGTATATTGAAGATGGAGCTCCCGAGGCTTGACAAACCTTAAAATCTTGTTCTCTCAACATAATAGGCCTGGGGTAGGGCGCAGGGGTCCGCTGCCCGGCGAGCCGTCAGAAGATGGGTAAGGCGGGCTTACCTCTCGACTAAGTAGTCGCCGATATAGAGTTGGGATAGTGGGGCTTGGAGGTGATGGCATATTGATAAGCTTCCAGAGAGGGCACACAGTGATATTTGGAGGAATCATGCTGGAAAAGTTGAACCTTAGCGGAAACTTCGCTTGGTTCTATATATAAACCGGCTCTTCGCTGAGCTTCCACTTAACCTCCTCCAGCATCCAAGGAAAGGGGCTCTCTTCCCTGGTATAGGGTAGGAAGGAATGGTGGCTGATGACTCAGCTCAGTCAGCGTCGCCAAAGTATGGAGAATTTTGGGCCTGCCCTATCCCCGAGATCTTATAAGACCAATCTTCCTCCCTCTTTCTCCTCTAATGACTATTAAACTTTTAGCAAAGCTAAAAATGAGCGTTTCTTCCTCACGATGAAATAATATCAATCTTTCTTCTTATTAATTTTGATTATTTTTTAAAATGCCTTAAAAGAGCAGTTTTAGATCATGCTCAGGATCTTAGCTAGCAACCTTCTTTACAGTGAGCAACTCTTGGAATCATGAATCTTTTCATTTTAAGCCTTCCTCTTTTTTGATATACAATACTTATTATATAGAAATAGTAGATAAATTTCAAATATTTTCAAAAGATTCCTACTCTTTGTTTCTATTTTGAGATGATTCTTTCGTTTTTTCACTGAACCACGCCCAGAGTTTTTTATGGAAGTCATAACTCGGGGGATTATCGAGAAGAACCTTTAGAAAATTTTCTCCTTCCTGCTCATCAGGTTTGATAAGGAAGGTCAAGGTTTTCTCATATAAGCCCGGATACTCTGGATGAAATTGGACTCCCAGAATATTCGGATATTTCTGATGTTCAATGGCTTCTACGACTCTTCCATCCACAGAAGTGGCTGCCACCCTTAATCCTTTTCCTAGCTTTTCAACTGCCTGATGATGAGAGCTCAGCACATAGACATGGTCTTCAGGCTTCAAGCCAAGTATCTTCAGAAAGCGGCTTTCTTTGGTGAAGCTAATAGGGTGCAATAAATAATGCGCAATCTTCAGTTCGGGAAATAAATGACGATAAGGATTTCTATGCCAGTTTTCTCTTGGAAGCAAAGCAACGTCCTCAAGATAAGATTTTCCATAGACTTCGGACCAGATGTCCTGAATCAGCGAACCTCCAAGTCCCACATTCAAGCTCTGGCAGCCGAGGCAGATGAAGAGAACCGGATATTCCTGCTTCGCTTCAAGAAATGGGCGAAAGCTCTCATCCTGATATCCACCCAAGAGATGGAAGATTATCGAAAGCTCCAAGAGATGACGATAAGGAGTGACGATCGAAGTGAGGAAACTTGTTTTTTCCTTATAAAGCCTCGGGGGGATGTCTTCGCCTCCAAAGAAAATCATCCCATCTGACTGTTCAAAAATATCCCTGAAAACAGGCGTGCAGGGATTTTCTCCAAATATATTTTCAGATGAGAGCTCTCCTTCAATGCGGTGGAATTTAAACCATTCAATCTTGTTATTATTTACATATTCTCTTGCCTTATTGAAGTCCGTGAGCTCTTTTTCATGGTAGTAGCCGATAACTTCAAAATCTTCGAGCGTGATTAAGCCCTTGGCCTTAAGGTGGTGAAGACTTCTGAGAGTGGACTCCACAGGATGAAAAATTGCAATTCTTATCCTTTTCGAAATCTTTCCTTCTGAGTTAGCACCATGCAGGCGATGGGAAAGAAGGTTCCCCAGAGAAATGAGGAAAAACAATAAAAAGATTAAGTATTTTATCTTTTTTTCCATCTTCGAATCTCCATCTTTATTTTCAGGAAAAAAAATTATATTTTCATTTTTCATTTTTAGCAACATCTTCAGGATAATCAAAAAGCAATCATCCCCTTCTGACAAAAAAGGTTACATTTCCCTCCCCTTTAATTCTGGTGTATGATTATAAATAAAATAGCGAAGATGGAAAATTCTCATCGAGGAGAGAAAGGGGGAAAGTTCGAGCTCCTCTTCTATTCCGGTTATAAAGGGGAGGAAATTCCACGTGCAGTCCAGATAGGAGAACGTGAATTCAAGATTGACCAGGTTTTGGAGAGGGAAAGGGTCAGGGACCTCAAGTCAGGAAAGAACCTTGAAGTCTTTAAATGTTTAATGGAAGGGAAGAGGGTAAAGATTATAGTCTTTGATTCTGGAGAATGGAGTCTGAGTTTCCTCGACGAATGAAGCCTTTATTCAATTTGGATCTATTTCCTGAGATAGTCTTATTCGGTTGCTAAAAGCCCTCCAGCCTCATTGATAAATTTAGGTAGCATGCCCTAGGATTTCTGAAGAGGGAGTCATTTTAAACCTATTTAAAATATTTCATTAAGCCTTAACTTTCCTCTCCCCGTTGTCACTTTCTTTTATCACATTTTATAGAAAAATTTTAAAAATAAAAATTATAGAGAACCTTTTTTGTTCTATTTTCGTTTATTGAAGAGAAGAGTTTCGGAGGAGAAAAAATTTATGTTGAGGATGAAAAAAATTAAGAGGAAGATGGTTTTTTTAGCACTCGTCTTTTTAATTTTTTTCTTTCTTAAAGGAATCGCCTTTCCAGAGGAAGGGCCAATTCGAGTTCCAAGGTTCTCTTCCCCTCCTAAGATTGATGGGGAGCTGGATAACCCTCTCTGGGAAGAAGAGGCGCTGAGGATTGAGGATTTTATCCAGCTCATGCCCAAAGAAGGGCAAAATCCTTCTGAAAAGACCATTGCTTATCTTGGCCATGATGAGAAAAATCTTTATATCGCCTTTAGGTGTGATGACTCTGAACCAAGAAAAGTTAGAGCCTCTGTGACTAACCGCGACAATTGCTTCCAAGACGACTGGGTCATAGTCTTTCTGGATACCTTCAACGAGAAGCGAAGGGCATTCGCCTTTTTCCTAAATCCCATAGGTGTCCAGATGGATGCCATGAGAATCGAGGAAGGAGGAAATGACAACATGGACCCCAGCTGGGATATGGTTTTTTTCTCGGATGGAAAGCTCGATGAAAAAGGTTATACGGTTGAGATTTCACTTCCTTTCAAGAGTCTTCGCTTTCCAGATAGAGAGAAGAAAATCTGGGGTCTTGTGATGGGAAGGAACATAGCTCGGAGCGGGGAAGTAATCATCTGGCCCTCTGTCACTCTAAAAATCCCCGGGATTCTCGCCCAATCGAAAGAGATACTGATTCAGGGGAAAGTAGAAAAGGGAAAGAATTTTGAACTGATGCCCATCCTAACCTCTCTCAAGACAAAGGAGAAGAACACGGACTTCGAGCCAGGAATTAATTTTAAATGGGGGATAAACTCGGATATGACCCTGGACCTCACGCTCAATCCCGATTTCAGCCATATTGAGGCCGACTCTCCACAGATTGACATCAATCAAAGATTCGCCCTTTATTACCCGGAAAAACGGCCTTTCTTCCTCGAAGGGATGGAAATATTCCGTTTTCCAGAGATAGAAATGCTCTACACCCGGAGGATTATCGACCCCCTCGCAGGTGCAAGGCTTACGGGAAAGTATGGAAGTTTTAGCTACGGACTTCTCACTGCCTATGATGCCAATCCTACCGAAAGCTTATGGGAAGTCCACAACGGCGGGACTAGGGAAGGCGAGGATGCCCTGTTCAACATTTTTCGCTTGAAAGCAGATGTTTTTGGAGAATCCTATCTTGGTTTTTGCCTTGCTGACAAAGAAATCGATGGAAATTACAACAGAGTCGCTGGAATCGATGGTCAACTGAGATTTAAAAATAAATTCTTTTTCTCCTTCCAGGCAATAGGCTCAAAGACTAAATTTGACGAAAAAGAAACTGAAATAGTACCGGCAATCTACAGTGAGTTTTCTTATTATTCGAAGTATTGGGGAAGTGGCCTCTGGTGGAAGTCGATTCACCCTGACTTTGAAGCCGCCTCCGGGTTTGTCAACCGGGTCGACTACAGGAGCTATGGCATGTATACTTCATTCAGAGTCTTTCCCCAGAAATATTTCTTGAACCAAATAGAATTAAGACTCATTGCAGGCGCAAGAGATGCCTATTTCGAGGATATCCAGACCGATAGATGGTTTAATGCGCGTCTCCATTTCCGAATCACTGAATTCAACTGGCTAGTCATTACTTATAAAAACGAGATGGAAAGATACGCAGAGTTAGATTTCTATAAAAACTCCCTTGAAATCTACGCTGAGAACTCTCTGATCCGCTGGCTTCCTTTCAGTATATATTTTAGGACAGGAGACAGCATTTTTTATGATCCAGAAGACCCCTTCCTCGGATGGAGTAATTCCTATGGATTGTTTTTCACCTATAAGCCCAGTAACAGGATTCAAATAAGTTTCGATATCAACAAGGAGACCTTCTGGGAGAAGCTGGGAGGGAAAGAAATCTATGACTATAACGTCATCCGCCAGAGAACGACCTATCAGCTCTCAAAGGCACTCTCCCTGCGGACAATAGTTGATTATAACCATTTCTATAAAAAAATTTATGGGAGTTTTCTTCTAAGCTACATCCTTCGTCCTGGAACGGTTTTCTTCTTTGGCCTCGATAATACTCTTCTCAGAGATGAGGGAGGAATTTATGCTCAGTCAGGCTACAGCCTCTTTCTCAAGTTCTCCTACTGGTGGAGAATCTGAGGCTCAGGGTTTGCCTTTTCTCTAGCTTCGGCTCTAACTCATTCTCTGCCCCTTTCCTCAGCAGGAGAGGGAAAATATTTTAGACTTTATGCTGGCTTTTTTAGAATTGAATTTAGAGTGCTAAGAATCAGACCATCCTGTTTGGCAAAGAGATAAAAAGAGCTCATCAGATCTAAAAGGAAGAACAAGGTGTTATGGGAGACATTTTTCACTTTGAGAAAAGAGCTTTTTCGGGGTTTCTTGGATTATCCACAAGAATTTAGATTAAAAGATTGCTTTTAGATAGGGGTGTTTTCAACGAGAATTTTTAGAATAAAATTGATGACAATTGGCCCCCTCGCTTATGGATATTCATCAATTACCCTTATAAAATAATGAATTTGCTTTGGCAGAACAAGTTATTTTCAGGATAAAAATCTTGTATTTTTGGGTCTAAGAAATTCAGATAAACTCTCTTTTTTAAAGGGCTCTTTATCCCTTTTCTTCGGGCGAGAAAATGAGATTTTTCAAATACTTTTTTTCCTGTATAATTCTACCTTAAAAAATTAAAAAAGGAGGGCAAGATTGATCGGGCGAAGATCTTTCATGAAAAGTTTAGGTTTTGGATTCCTGGGGCTTAGACCTTTAGCCAGTGCCTTTTCCCGGGATTTAGCCTCTAAAGGAGAATCGGAAAAACTTCTAATCAAGAATCCAGCTCATCCACAGCCTGCAACATATGACCGTTTGCCAATTTCCTGGTATAAAAGAACCGTCGCTAGATTAAAAGAGATGGTAAGGGAGAAAGGAGTGAGGGCTATTGTTCTCCAGGATCCATGGAACATAATTTATTTCACCGGTCTTTTTCATAGCTCAACTGAGAGACCATTTTATGCCGTATTTCCCGTGGAGGAAGACGCTCTTTTCTGGTACCATCCAGGACTCGATCGTGACCTGGTGACAAGCTGGTGGTCAACCGAGAATGAATATTATTTTGATTATCTCCACGCAGAAGGAGGTCATCCTGAGAAAGGGAAAGTGGTCCTGGGTAAGACGGTGGATTTATTCGAATGGTTACTTGAGGGTTTGAAAAAGAGAGGCTTCAGCGACAAGGTGATTGGCATCGACACCGAGCTGCCTCCTTCAAAACTCAAGAAGGCTAAGGATTTGCTTCCTGAAGCAAGTTTTGAGGACATATCTGATATTTGTCTTAAGATGCGCATGGTAAAGACTCAGGAAGAGATTGCTCTCATCCAGCGTGCGATGAACTATTTCAGCCGTATTCATGCTTTTGCGCGTGACTACATTTTGGAGAAAGGAACAGACGCCACAGATTTTGAAGTGGGCATGGCAGCCACAGAATACGGAACAGAACTGATTATGAAGGATATTAAAAGGGATGGGCTTCCTCATAAAGCAGTTGGAATTGTAATTGGTGTGGAGTGTCGCTCAGGCGTTGCCACGGCTTATCCTCATCCCAATCAATTTTTTCATAAGAAGATTGAGCGAGGGGATGCCCTTCAGGTTGCGGGAGTTGTAAAGATAGGTGGCTATGGAGGCGAGCTCTACAGGTATTACCAGATTGCCCCCTGGGACAAACACCGCGAGAAACTCTGGGAGGTAGTCACCGAATGCGTCCATATCCAGGAGAAGGAATCAAGGGCAGGGAGAACCTGTGCCGAGGTGGCAGCCAAGATTCATCAATACCAAGTCAAGATGGGAGTAGACAAGTATATCTACCACCGTCCGGCTCATGGTGAAGGAATGGAGGGTCATCAGGCTCCTTGGCTTGCTCTTGGCGATAGGACGGTACTAGAGGAAGGGATGACCTTCAGTGTAGAACCCGGTCTCTATGACCCAGAGAATGGCTTCGGTTACAACCCAAGCGATAGCCTTCTTGTTACCAGAAAGAAGGGTATTCTGATGAGCTCAGTGCCCTACACCAAGGAATGGATGTTTCTTCGCCTTTAGCTCTAAGGGTGAGGAAAGAGTTATTCTCGACAAGTTTTTAGATGAAGCACAGAAAAAATAAAGGAGAAAAATTTATTCTCTCCTGCACCATCAAAGCAAAAAGCGGATGGCTTTCATCCCTTGAGATAATCAGAAATGTCTAAGAAGGAAAAGAATTCCAAGAAATAATTTTAATTTTATTTAAAAAGGGGCGATTTCTTTGAAAATAGCCTGGAAATTGAGATGAGCTGAGGAAAGTTTTTCAGAAATTAAGAAGCAATAAAAAGAGAAGGGGAATTTTGACAAGAAGGAGGATATTCCTTAAACAGACTATGTTGTGGATCATGATGAAGTTTTTTAAGGGGAGGACTTTATGAGATTTTTGCGAAAGTGAGTTCTTAATTAAGAAGTATCTTGATAAAAAGAAGATATAAAAATATATTTTGAACTCTTATATTCACAAATAAAACGAAGGAGGGAAGAATGATTCATAAATCATTGAGAATTCTTATTGCTGGGTTATTTTTGTTAGGGATGTCTTTAATGACATCTGCTTAAAGACAGACAGGTTCATTGTTTGGGACAGTAACTGACGATGAAGGTAATCCCCTTCCTAATGCAATGGTAACAATAAGCTGTCCAGCCATGATGGGAACTCAAGTGTTCACCACTTCTGAGAGTGGGACTTTCAGGTTCCCGGCAGTTCCGCCTGGAAGCGGTTATTTAATCACAGTTGAGATGCCCGGATTTAAGACATTAAAAAGAGGAGATATAACTGTTAATGTGGGAAAAACAGTGATGATAAAAATCCAATTAGAAAGGGCAGCCTTGGAGGAAGAAGTAACAGTGATAGCTCCATCTCCTACCGTGGATGTAACAAGCTCTAAAGTGAGCATCACCTATTCTCAAGAACTGCTTCTTAACATTCCTCTAGCTAGGGATTTCTATGATGTAATCAAGACTGCTCCTGGTATCATTTCAGAAGAAAATCCAGCTCATCGCACATATTCCTCACATGGCTCTACAGTAAGGAGTAATCAGGCTGCTTTGGATGGCGTTAATATTACAGACCCATTTGTTATGACCAACAGAGTAGGATTTTCCTTTGATGCTTTTGAAGAGATTGAATTAGAGGTTGGTGCTCATCCAGCTGAAGTTGGAATGACTGATGGAGCTTATGTAAATATTGTCACTAAATCTGGGGGAAATGAATTACATGGTATGGCTAACTTTTATTTTTTTACAGAGGGGATGGTTAAGAGTCTGATTCCTGAGGCAGAAGCAGAAGCCGTAGGATTGACTGGACCCTCTGGGATGAAAACATTTGGTGATTACAATTTAAGCCTTGGAGGTCCAATTATAAGAGATAGATTGTGGTTCTTTGTCAATGGAAGATACATCAATTGGAAGCTTTCTCATGAAACAATTCCTAGTGGAGCGTTCGATCTCACTCATGATGAGTTAAATACCTTTGTCAAATTGACCCTTCAACCTTTGCCCAGTTTCAAATTAACAGGAATGTGCAGCTTCGGGAATATTGATGAGCCAATTCTTGCTTCGATGCCCCCTCTTCCTTATTGGGAAAAGACAGCCTGGGTATCTGTGGATAATCAGCGTGACCTAACCATTCTGGGAATGATCAACTGGGTCGCTGACCAGAACACATTTTTTGACATTCGTTTCAATTATTTAGCCAATTGGTGGCCATGGCGTGTTCACCCTGATGCTGATCCTTATCTTCCAACGACTATTGACCTTTATACGAACATAGTGACAGGGTCAGTTTATTTAGGGAACCAAGATGCAGATGTCTTCCGGCTTCAACTCATGGCAAGCGGGACTCGATTCGTAGACAACTTCTTGGGAGGGAATCATGAGATAAAGGCAGGAGTAGAATACGAAGAAAGCGATTCTAGATATCAAAACTACAAACAGTCTCCTTACTTCATGACTCTGACCTTTACGGGCCTACCCTGGGGTTTGCACTTTCTCGTTCTTTATATGGGTATGTTTTATGTCGCTAATTATGGGGAAAAACCAAGGGATACAGTGTCTCAATCTAGATTAAGAAGATTTAGCCTCTTTTTTCAAGATAGTTTCACAATTAAAAAAAGAATAAATCTCAACCTGGGAATGAGGTATGATGAATCGCACGGTGACCTATTAGGAGGAACTCACAAACCCCTTGGAGCAAAAGATCCTTTCTTAGTGGCTCTGGCACCGAGTGTTTTTAAAGAAACCACCATCCCGGATATGAAAGATGTCATGAAATGGAAGGATCTTTCTCCGAGAATAGGACTCGTCTTTGACGTCTTTGGTGACGCAAAAACTTCTTTGAAAGCCTCATGGTCTCGCTACAATGAATATTTGGGCTTAGTCTATTTCCATGGACAACATCCCTTCATGTTTAACACAGTGGAAACTTTATGGTTTGACCTCAATGAAAATGGAATCATAGAAGATTCGGATTTCTTTTTACCCACTTATCTTCCTCCTGACCCCAGCGATTTTAACCCCCTGGATGTGATTAACCCCAAGGTAAAGGGCTCACTCGCTGATGAATTCATTGTCGGTTTGGAGAAGGAAATTTACAAGGACTTCAGTGCTTCCATCTCCTTTATCCAAAAAATAAAAACGAGAATGCCTCAGGTCGTGGAAAAATTTAGGGGTTCTACTCCCGAGAGTGAATGGTGGATTCCCTACTCTGTAACTGATCCAGGCTGGGATGGAGAGTATGGAACTACTGATGATAAAGAGATTACAGTTTATGGAGTAAAAGCAGGAGCCCCTGAGAGCAGGGGCTACCTTACTAACATTGATGACAAGGTAAAGACAGAGAGGAAGTACAGGGAAGTAGAACTCACTCTTGCAAAAAGAATGTCTAACCGCTGGCAGCTTTTAGGCTCGATAACCTGGAGCAAATTCGAGGGAAATATTGAAGCAGACTACGGAGGCAGCATTGCCGAAGCACTCGGTAATTTTTCAACTCCTAATTACCTCGTCAACAGATATGGCAGGCTAAATTTCGACCGTCGCCTAGTCATAAAACTGCAGGGGTCTGTGCTGATGCCATGGGAAGTGATGATGAGTGCCTTTTACTTATATTCTTCCGGTGAGCCATGGACCAGGACACTCGAAATTCAGCTTCCTTACGATTCATCCTTTGAGTATCCTGGGACTTTAGTCACTGTGAATGGCGACCCTGCAGGCTCTTATAGAAAGCGCTCAAGAAATAATTTAGATATTAGAGTAGAAAAAAGTTTTAAAGTAGGGAAATTTGGGAGATTGTGGATCTTCCTCGATGTGCTGAATGTTCTTGGTGAACACTGGTTCGACGTCAATCAAGACCCTGGCGGAAGAGTCCTCAATGACGGCTCATTTCAAAGATGGCCTACCTACGGTCAATTTACAGCTGCTCATGGTCTGAGGACACTCAAGTTGAGCGCAAGATTCATATTCTGAGGAGAAATGAACCACAGATGAAAGAAAATAATCATAAATTTTTATTAAAGAAGATAATGTGGCGATGAAGAGACTCTGCTTAGCAGTTTTTGGTTAAGGTCTAAAAAATGGAGAAAAAATTCTCTTGAGCTAATAGGGAAGGAAATATTTAAAAGGTAAAGAAATCATAGAGAATTTCTTTAGTCTGTATTTTATTAAGTCCAAGGTTAGAAGGATTGAGGTTAGTTTGGAGGAGATTTGCATTGAGCCGCTTTCTAAACAAAGGTTTGAGGAGAAATATTTAGTATTTAAAAAATGCTAGGTTTTCATTAAAAGGCCTTTGTCCTGAAATACATGCTCCTAAAGTAACCAAGAAATAACTATCTTGGCTTTTATTGACTTTGGCAAAAAAGGTTAATTAAAGCCAAAATTTCTCTCTTAATGAGGGAATGCACAGAAAGGATAATGAAGGTGCGTCCGGAAATAGGTTATACACAAGATTCTAGGAGTGGTTATCCAGCGTGATGTGAAGCGAAGAGAAAATGACGAGGGGGAAAAGAGAAGTTTTCTTGGATAAAATTTTTTTCTTGAACTCACATCTTTTCTTCCATTTCTCAAGCCTCTATTGAAATCTATTAAGGCTTTGATTTACTATTCTCTCCAAGAAAAAGACTTAAAGTTGAGAAAAAGACATCTGTTTCTGAAGATGGCTCTCATGATGATAGGGCTTTCGGCCCTTTCTTTTCCTATTTTTCCTCAGATACTTGATTTCCACGGTTTTCTTTCAGGCTGGATGGCAGCATCAGGGAAAGAATTCCTCGAGACTCAAGTCGGGCTGCGTTTCCTTCCAGATTTCTCTCTCTCGAAATCCCTGGGAAGAGAAAGACTCCTTGAGGCTGAATTATCTTTGAATGCCTGGGCATCTGCAGAAATCAGAAATTTCGATGAATCACACATTGAGGGAAAGACGAAGCTTTATCGAGCCATGGTGAGGTATTCTTCGCCGCGCTTTGAGGCAAGACTTGGACTTCAGAAAATAAGCTTCGGCTCAGCTTCATTTCTGAGACCCCTAATGTGGTTCGATAGGCTTGACCCAAGAGACCCACTTCAGATTACAGATGGAGTCTATGCTCTTCTTCTTCGGTATTACTTCCTCAATAACAGGAACATCTGGCTCTGGGCACTCTATGGGAACGACGACCCTAAAGGGTGGGAAATGATGCCAACGGCCAAGAGGAGGCCAGAATTAGGAGGAAGAATCCAGACTCCTCTCTCCAAAGGAGAGCTGGCTTTTACCTACCACCAGCGTAGAGTAAGCTTTGAAATGGAGGATGAATCTTCATCCAAATTTTCCCCGATTCCTGAAAATCGTTATGCACTCGATGGAAAATGGGACTTCGGTGTGGGTTTATGGCTTGAGGTAGCCCTGACCTGTCTCCAGAATAAAAACCTTCCTTATGCCCGGCAGAGGTCTTTTGTGGCAGGAATTGACTATACTTTCAATTTAGGTAATGGACTTCATCTTTTAGGCGAGTACTTTGAGTTTTGTGCCAATGATAACGGCTCGACCGGAGAAAGGACCTTGAGTTTTGTGGCTCTCTCACTTGCCTATCCTCCGGGACTCCTCGACACCCTGAATCTAATTTTTTATTATGATGAAGAAAATAAGCAACTCTATACTTTTTTTAGATGGCAGAGGTCCTTTGACCGATTGGACTTTCATCTTATGGCCTTCTGGAATCCAGAACGCTTTCAAATCTATCGAACGCAGAGCGCTTCCAATCTCTTCGCTGGAAAAGGGATTCAGCTCATGATGGTCTTTCATTATTGAGCTTTATTTACTAAGATAGTCACAAAAATTTAAAAAAGAGGAAAGAAAGGCAAGAAAAACATGGAAAACAAGGCTCTGATAGAGACAATAGATTTAGTAAAAATCTATCCCATGGGAAACCATGAGCTCATAGCCTTGAACAGGGTGAATCTGGCTTTTAGGGCGGGAGAATTTGCGGGTCTTGTCGGGCCGAGTGGCTCAGGAAAAACCACTCTTCTCAACATCATTGGCTCGCTTGATTCTCCAACCAGAGGAAGTGCCGTTGTCATGGGAAAAAAGGTGGAGGAACTTAGCGCAAGGCAGGCAGCAAGATTACGGATGGAGAACATTGGATTCATCTTCCAGACCTTTAATCTTCTCCCTGTGTATACTGTTTATGAGAACGTTGAATTTCCGCTTCTTCTCCTCGGGGTTTCGGGTGCTGAAAGGAAGCGCCGCGTGATGGAGGCCCTGGAATGGGTGAGACTTTCTGAGAGAGCTAAATCTAAGCCATCCCAACTTTCAGGAGGGGAAAGTCAGCGTGTTGCCATTGCCAGGGCAATTGTCAAGAAACCCACCCTTATTCTTGCGGATGAGCCCACTGCCAATCTCGATGCCGAAAACTCACACAACATCCTCCAGATTATGGAAGAGCTCAACAGAGAGCTAGGAACGACTTTCATTTTTGCTACTCATGACGAGAAGGTAATCCAATATCTGAGGAGGAAAATAACCCTTTTGGATGGGAAGGTAGCCCGCGATGAGATCTTAACAACCGAGGAAAAGAGAGAGACGCATGGAGGCAACTCAAGATGAAGGTCGTTTTCAAACTTGCCTTCAGGAACCTCGTTGGAGCAGGCCTCAGAACTTGGCTAAACGTGATTGTCCTTTCTTTTTCCTTCATAGCCATCATCTGGAGCCAGGGCGTTTACGAGGGAATGAGTGCTCAGGCAGCCCAATCTTTGAAGGACGCCGAGTATGGTGGAGGGCAATACTGGCATGAAGAATATGACCCTTATAATCCTCTGACTCTGGAGAAAGCACATGGTGCTCTCCCTGCTCCTCTTCAGAGGCTAATTGAAGAAAGAAGAGCCATGGCTATCCTCATCATCCAGGGGACTCTTTACCCTCAAGGACGTTTCCTTCCTGTTATCATCAAAGGTATAGACTCTGGCCAGAATATACTTCTCTTTCCCTCGAAATTCCTAAATAACGGAGGAGAGGATGAAATCCCTGCCCTTATCGGAACTCGTATGGCTCGTTCGACTGGGCTCAGGGTAGGGGATGTGGTTACTCTCCGTTTTCGAGATTCCCAGGGAGCATTTGATGCCCGTAACATTCGCATCGTCCATATCATGAGCACAACTGTGCAGTCTATAGATCAAGGACAGGTCTGGCTACCGCTAAGCACCCTCCGCTCGCTAGCTGGGATGGAGCAAGAAGCTACTCTCGTGACTTTAGGGAAAGGAACGAATTTCTCCGAGAGAATCCCGGGCTGGTCTTATAAGAGTCTGGATTTTTTACTCCAAGACATCCATGAGCTAGTGCGGAGCAAAACGGTAGGGTCGACAATCTTTTACCTCATCCTTATCCTTCTTGCCTTGCTCGCTCTCTTCGATACGCAAGTTCTTTCAATTTTCCGCAGGAGAAAGGAGATAGGTACATTGATGGCAATGGGAATGAGCAGGGCGAAGATAATTCAACTTTTTACTCTTGAGGGAGCCCTCCATAGTCTTCTTGCCGCCCTGGTAGCCGCAGTCTACGGATTTCCACTTCTTGGGATTTTTGCTCGCAAGGGATGGGCCATGCCTCAGGCCATTGATAGTTATGGATTTGCCATTGGGGAGAGAATATTCCCCATTTACAGTGCAGGGCTAATCCTGGGAACGGCTATCCTGGTTATGTTGGTTACTACGCTGGTGAGTTTCCTTCCCACACGAAGGATAGCGAAGCTAAAACCCACAGATGCATTAAGAGGGAGGATTTCATGATAAAATTCCTCCTCAAGGGTATTCTGCGCGATCGCTCGAGAAGTCTCTTCCCTTTTCTCACTGTTGGGGTGGGAGTGATGCTCACTGTCTTTCTCTATAGCTACATCAAAGGGGCAGAAAATAGTTTTGTGGAAACGAGTGCTCGATTCTCTACCGGTCATGTGAAAATTATGTCTAGGGCTTATGCAGAAGAGGCAGACCAGATTCCAAATGACCTGGCATTTATGGGGGTGGAATCGTTGTTGGAGGAGCTGAAGAAGATGTTCCCTTCAATGTTCTTTTCACCGCGGATAAGATTTGGAGGCATTTTAGATGTCCCAGAAAAGAGCGGAGAGACACGAATCCAGGCGCCTGTGGTCGGGATTGGAGTGGATTTCTTGAGGGAGGAAAGTCCCGAACATCTCATTCTGGACCTCTTGCGAGCCTTAGTGAACGGGAACCTTCCTCAAAAAAGCGGAGATATCCTCATCAGCTCTGATTTTGCCCAGAGCCTTGCTCTTAAGCCAGGAGACATAGTTACCCTCATCAGCTCGACCATGCACGGGAGCATGGCCATAGCCAATTTCAGAGTAGCAGGCACTGTCCGCTTCGGTGTCACAGCCATGGACCGGAGCGCAGTTCTTGCGGACCTCAGGGATATTCAGGAAGTCCTGGATATGAAAGATGCGGCCGGGGAAATTCTGGGATTCTATAAAGATTTTATTTACAGGGATAAGGAGACGGAAGAAATAGCAAAGATGTTTAACAGGAGATATGAGGGCTTAAATGATGAATTCCTCCCTCAAATGGTCTCACTCAAAAACCAGGCTGGCTTAGGTGATTTACTGGCTATGATGAAGGTATTTTCCCTGGGTGTTGTGCTTGTTTTTGTGGTTGCCATGTCCATTGTGCTCTGGAATGCAGGGCTGATGGGATCTTTAAGAAGATACGGAGAGATTGGAGTTCGCCTGGCAATGGGCGAAGGTAAGGGACATCTTTATCGCTCGCTGCTTTTGGAATCCTTGATGATTGCCATTTTAGGAACAATAGCTGGAACTGCAGTTGGAGTGGCCATCGCTTACTACATCCAGGTCCACGGGATTAACATTAGTTTTTTGATGAAGAGCTCTTCGCTTATGTTCAGCGATGTCCTCAGGGCTCATGTGACTCCAGTAAGCTTTGTCATCGGTTTTCTTCCGGGATTGGGAGCAACCTTGCTGGGGACTTCAATTTCCGGATTGGGAATCTATAGGCGAAAGACATCTTCCTTGATGAAGGAACTTGAAGCATGAAAAAGATTGTAGCTTTAGCAGGGACTGTGCTCTTACTAGGAGGGCGAGTTTTTTTGGGCATGAATTATCCTTCCACTATCTCATTTGTAAACGAAGAAGAGGTGCCTTCTGGGGAATGGATCTTGGCGAGGGTAGATGAAAATATCATCTCCGGAAATAAAATTATAACTGCGCGGATGATTATCCATGGTCGGCGGGCGACCCGTTCTATAGAATCGAAGACTTGGATTCAGGGAGAAGAGAAGGCTTTCACTGAATACCTGGCACCCGCCCGTGAAAGAGGGACAAAGATGTTAAAATTGGGGGACCAGTTGTGGATCTATTCTCCTGCAACCGATCGTACCATCCTCATCTCCGGCCACATGCTTCGACAATCTGTGATGGGTTCTGACCTATCCTATGAAGACATGATGGAAGACAGGCGTCTCCTAAAAATTTATGAGGCTAGAGTGGTCGGGGAAGAAAGGTTTCTCGATGCCACCTGCTGGGTGCTCGAACTTTTGGCAAAGAAGAGTGATGTTGCATATCCCTCGAGGAAAATATGGGTAGATGAGACAAGATTTGTAGTTTTGAGGGAAGAACGCTATGCGCGAAGTGGGATGCTCCTTAAAACGACAGAAGTAAAGAAGGTAATGAAGACTCAAGGAAGATGGGTTCCGGATAGGGTTATCTACAAGGATGTTTTGAAAACTGGAGAAGGTACCGACTTCATCCTTGACTCAATCGAATTCGATGCTGAAATCCCCGACTATCTCTTTACCAAGGCATCCTTAAGAAAATGACGAAAATTTTCAAACTGGAATAAGGAAAGGGGAGAATTATATAATGTAGAGATAGAATCAGGTTATTCCTATTCTTTGACAATCAGCCGAGCGAATATTCTCTTCCCATCCCTCAAGCTTGTCGTGCTTCTAAAGGCTAAACATGTCCAAGAGGATAGTGATGTTTTTTATCCCTGGTATTATTCTTATTTAATTCTTGAAGTTAAACCAGAAGGTATTTCTTCTCTCTTACTTTTTGAGTTCTTTAGGAATGTTTTTATCCTCCTTTAGACTCTCCTTTCATGATTTCAAGCATCCTCTCTGCATTTTCAGGAGGAAATGTCATGAGACTTACTGAGACCACAGTTATAAAGGAAAGGAGAGTTGCAGGAACCCATTCTGAGATCACGGCTTTTAGCTCAGGAATTGAATACCAGACAATCTCGGTTGCTGTTCCGCTTATAATTCCTGCAATAACGCCCCATTTGGTAAGTTTCTTCCAGTAAAGACTGAGAAGGATAGAGGGGCCGAAGGCTGCTCCCAGTCCTCCCCAGGCAAAGAGAACAAGATAGAAGACAAGCTTGGTGGCCAGGGCTCCAAAGACAAGAGCAACAAGAGTGATGATTAAGGTTACTAATCTACTCCAGAAGACAAGTGTCTTTTCAGAGATCTCCTTCCCTCGGGCCAAAATCTTCTGATAAGTGTCTCTGACTATAGCCGAGGAGGCAACAAGGAGCTGGGAGTCAGCCGTAGACATGATGGCTGCAAAAATAGCTGAGAGAGTCAACCCAAAGAGAAAAGGATGAAGATGTTTTGAACCAAGGAGGGTAAAGATATTCTCTGCATCTTGGTCAGGGAGCAGGGACAAGTCTCTATAAAATGCCCTTCCTGCAAGTCCGATATAGACGGCTCCCCACCCCATGATGACATTCCATAAGGTCCCAATAAAGCCTGTTATCTTCAATCTTTCAGGGTCGTCGATGGACATGTATTTATTGAGGATGTGAGGATTTCCCGGAGAGCCAAGTCCTATGCCGATAAAACTCAGGAATGTGCCTAGGGATATGGCGAAAGGGTCGATATGCTGGGGGGAAAGTTCTTTAAGTGAAGAAAATAGAGCTTGAAGACCCCCATAATCCAAGATGGCAATAAAAGGAAGAATTAAGAGAGCGAAAATCATCAACATTGCCTGGATTAAATCGGTGAGACAGACCGCGAGGAACCCCCCCATCATGGTATAAAAAAGGACTATTCCGGAGGTGATGAGCACTCCTTCAAACCTAGTGAGGTTGAAGCTTGAGGCAAGGGTTTTACCTCCAGCATTGAACTGGGCTGAAACATAGGCCACCATAAAGACGAGTATGGGGATGAGAGAGAATATCCTGATGAGATTCGTCTTATCGCCTAATCTTGATTCCAGGTAATCAGGGATGGTGAGATTGTCCATTTTTTCCGTGAAATACCTGAGTCTTCTTCCAGGGAAGATGAAGAGGAAGAGCTCCATGAGGATATAGCCTGTAACAGCCCAGATCGCAGATGCTCCTCTTATAAAAGCCATTCCAGAGACAGCAATCACAAGCCAAGCAGAACGGCCTGAGCTTACTGCGGCAAGGGCTACGACAAAGCTTTTCATCCTTCTTCCCCCCAGAAAAAATTCTCCCATTCCAGAGGAGGAGAAGCGCGAAGTGATGAGGCCTATGATTACAACAATCCCTAAATAAAGAAGAAAGGCGAGAAAAGTCCAGGTGTTTGCATTTCCCGAAAGAATAGTCAAATTTTTATCTCCTCTTTCTTTCTTTTCGGAAAGCAAGATATCCTGAAAGGGAAATTATGAGAAGGGGGAAGATGATAAGCCCGAAGATTGTGCCGACCATTTTTTGAAGGTTTGTATTATACAAAGGAGAGATCAGTAAAACAATTAGCTTGTAAAGAATACTTTTTTTAAGTGATTCTTTAAGAAATAAAAGTTTGTGGAAATCTTTATTGAGATTTGAATTTTTGAAATACGGGATTTTCCCTCTGAATTAGAAGAAAAACTGCGTAAAATTTAGGTATTCTCAACTATTTTGGGTAAATTCATTTAAAGCTCTTAGTTGGGGATAAAACAGAGCTCGAAGCACTTTTCCCCTCGGGGCCTTTCCCCAATGTAATCCCATTTTTAAACACAGATAAAGGCCCATAACCTTCGCTTCTTCTCTCTGCATCAAGCATAGAAGATGGCCCGCAGAGCTGAGGCTACCTCTTTCTTCAGTCTTCTCGATACTTTCGCTAGCACCTTCTTGCTCCCAGAGAAACTAAAGCCTTTAGCCTCAGCATTAATAAACTCTCCCCAAAAAACTTTCTCCAATGCAGGTAAGCCATTCACTAACTCTGCTCATAACCCTCCTCTCTTGAGGCCTTTAAAAAACTCCCCCCAGATTGAAACCCTAATCCTAACCAGCACCCATCCTCCCCTAACTCCTCCTAAAATCAAAACGTTCTCCCCACCCTCACTCACCCTCATATTGATCTCTACTCCCTCAATAAAAAGATATTTCACCCCCTCCTTCAACCGGCTAACTTCTCCCCCTGAAATCTCCTAACCTTGAAAACCTCTCTGAGAGCATTGATAATGTCCCCATCCTTATTCCCCTCAGATACATGACCCAGATCTTATGAGGAACCTCATCTCCATACCTCTTGCTACGAGAAACAACCAGGCTCTCAATCTCTCCCACCCTCTCTCTGGCCACCCGAATCATAAAAACCATTACCATGATTCCTCTTCCCCCGACAGCGCTCATAAGGCTTGAAAGATACTCACCTCTGCTTGCTTGAATCTCTTCTAGCATCATCTTAAATAGCTATGCCTGCGGTTTCACTCCCCAAGTTCCTTAAACTCTGTTACGCTCGGTTTAATCTCCCTGGGCTCTTTCTCCTTTCTTTTTGGCTTTCCTTTTTCCTCCTATTTAAGGAGAAAGAACCTTTCCCTCTCCCATCTTTGCGAATCTACACAAAAAATTTTACACTGCCCTTCTTCTTTATAGTAAGCGACTTAGATAGAGTTTTGTGAGATATCTTATTATCTTTTCGGGAAGAATGGAGAAGGCACTCAAAATTTTGAAGTCCATAAAGAGAGTAATAAGAACGAACTTAAAAGTAACTTGCAAAAAGAAGAGGAGTGATTTATTTATAAAGATGGAGTTAATAAGGAGAGGATAGAGAGAAACTATCGAGGCTCGAAGCTGTTTTAAAATTAAAGGGTGATCCTGAGGAGACTTTATTGAGCAGAAAAATAAAAGTTCATGCAAGCTGTCCTTATTGCGGTTTCAGACAGGCTGTTTCAATCTACACCTCAATCAATGTTACCCTTGAGCCTCAGCTACGCAAAAAAGTCTTCGACAACGCTTTGAACAGGTTCACTTGCAGAGATTGCAGGAAGACTTCTTTAGTAGGCATAAATGTAATCTATCACGACATGAATAAGAAATTTGCTGTCTGGTTTAATCCTGGAGAAAACATTCCTGAAGTAGATATGGCAGCCTTAATGAAAGTCTCGAAGTCAATGGGAATAGGGGAATACCTCTTCAAGGCGCCAAAAACATCTTCATGGGAAGAATTTAAAAAAACCATTCGGGAACTTGAAGAAAAGTCCTGAATAACTAGTTGCGCCTAAAAATTTTATTCTATTCTAAATTTACTTAGTTTCTTTTAAAAAGAGAGGGAGGAATTAGTTAAAAAGTACTCCCTCTGACTTGACTTCACCCATTTCAGAGAGAAGAGACTTCAGTTAGAACTTTAAATCCTTCTGGAGAATAAGCGCTTTGTTTTTCCATTCTCTTTAATAATCAATTTTCATTGAGGAATACAGAGGAATAAAGCTTAAAAATAAAATCATAATTTTTAATCAGCAATTAATTTTCTCTTTTTTCAAATGTTTTTAATTCACTCCCATAGATCAATCTTTTTTTCCTACCTCTGCATTCCAAAAAGAGAAAATTAAAAATATTAAAACTCTTTTCTTTTTGAACGAGTTCTTTTGGAATGTTTTTAGTGAATTATTCCTTGTTAAAAAACTATGAAATAATTTGTATTTTAAAGCAAGCTTCAATCTGGACGGAGAGAAGCCTCTCCATTTATAATTATTAAAAAAGAATATTAATAAGATAAATGAGCCTCAATTTTTTAAAAGAGAGACAAGAATTTAAAAAGCTTCTCTCTGAGCTTAAAAAAGAGAGAAGACCAATCAAAATTTCTGGTATTTGCGATGCAGCCAAAGCCTACTTTTTTGTGACACTTGCCCTGGAGTCGAAGAGGACGATCATCTTTATCCGTCCCCAATCAAAATCCATCTCCAAATTTGAAGAGGAATGTCGCTTCTTTTTCTCCGAGTTTTTCCCTGAAGAAGAAGCTTTTTCCCTTCCTCCCCTTTGCGAAAATCCATATATCGAGATCACGCCTTCTCTGGAGTCAATCTCCTCCAGAATGAAGTTTTTCCATAGGCTCCTCAATAAACCTCCCCTTTTTCTTGTTTCCAATCTTCCCGGTCTTCTGAGACCATTCCCTCATCCTCGAGTGCTAAAAGAGCTTTTCCTTGAAATCGAAGTCGGCGATCGGCTCGAAAGAGATTTTCTCCTTCAAAAGCTCTCTGAATTTGGTTACACCAAGGAATCTATCGTAAATTTTCGTGGAGAGTATGCCTGGAGGGGAGGAATTGTAGATGTCTTTTCACCCTGGGAACAGAATCCATTAAGGATTGAATTTGGAGCCACACAGATCTTATCTTTGAGGGAGTTTGATACCTCCTCGCAGAGGTCGCTGAGGAGAATCCCCCGTCTTATCCTCCCTTCCTTGAGGGAATTTCAGTATTCTTCCGAGTTTAAAGAGGAGTGGGCGAGAATCTTTGGGGAGAAGGCAAGAGAAATCGACTCAAGAGAGATAGAGGAACAAATTTCGAATATTGAAGAAGACCTGCCTGCGACGTTCTTCCACCTTTCCTTGCTCAATCGGAAGTACTTTTCATCCTTTAACAATTACTTTGCAGACTGTGTATATGTTATTGAGGATGAAGAGGAGGTCGAGAGAGAATGGCAGGAGACACTCTCTGAGTTAAGAAGCAACTTCCAGAAACTTAAGGAGGGGGAAAAATTCTTCCTCACTCCTGAAGAAATTTTCAACCCCTTGCTCTGGGAAGAAATAAAAAAAGAAGCAATCATTCTTGAAGAGTGGGATGTTTCGAAGGAGAAGGATGCTTTCTCGTTCGTCTTCCAATCTGTACCCCGCTTCGACAACAAACTCCCTTTCTTTTTGAGCTACTTGAGAAAACTTCAGGAAGAAGGGGAGAGGATATACATTTTTTTCTCCAAAGACGTAGTTCGGGAAAAGATGGCAGCTCTCTTTTCTCAGCATCAGATTCCTTTTCGCCTCCTAAACTCGCCTTTCGAAACAACCCATGATGACTCGGTCATCCTCATCCTGGGGGGACTTCTCAGGGGTTTTAGTTATCTTCCCGAAAAATTAACTTTTTTCTCTGAAAAAGACATCTTCACCGAAGAGAGGGTCATCGTTTCTCGCCCCTCCCTCAAACCATCCATCTTTCATTTCCAGGACCTCTCTAGCGGAGATTATGTCGTCCATGCCGACTATGGAATTGGAATTTTCAAGGGATTGGTGAAACTTGAATTTGAAGGAAAGAGTCGAGAGTTCATAGAAATAGCCTATAAAGATGATGATAAACTCTATGTGCCTGTGGAAGACCTTAATCTTGTCCAGAAGTACTCTAATCTTGCCTCAAGCCCTCCTGTGCTCCATAAGTTAGGTAGTCCGTTATGGGAGAAAATAAAGGCAAGAACGAAAAAAGCGATAGAAAATATGGCAAGAGAGCTTCTCCAGCTCTATGCTCAGAGAAAAGCCATCAAAGGAATTTCTTATAGCCCTGATGGAGAATGGCTTCATGAGTTCGAAAAAACATTTGAATACCAGGAAACAGAAGACCAGTTAAGAGCTATCCAGGAAGTAATGAAGGACATGGAATCCGAAAGTCCCATGGATAGGCTGCTTTGCGGAGATGTGGGTTACGGAAAGACAGAGGTAGCCATGAGAGCCTCATTTAAGGCGGTCATGGATGGAAAACAGGTTGCAGTTCTTTGCCCGACCACAGTTCTAGCAAGTCAGCATTTGAAAACGTTTCGCTCAAGGATGATTCTTTTCCCGGTAAGGATTGAAGGACTCTCAAGGTTTCAATCGAAGAAAGAGCAAAAGAAGATTTTAGAGGATTTGAAAAAGGGTCTGATTGATATTCTGATCGGGACACATCGAATTCTCTCCGATGATGTCAAGTTTCATGACCTTGGCCTTCTCATCATCGATGAGGAACAGAGGTTTGGAGTAAAGCATAAGGAGAAAATAAAACAACTCAAGGCTAACATAGATGTGCTTACCATGAGTGCTACACCAATCCCCAGGACTCTTAATCTCTCCCTCACCGGGCTGAGAGATATGAGTTTAATTGAGACTCCTCCTCGTGATAGGTTGGCCGTCCATACAGTGGTGACCTATTTCAGCCCTAAACTGGTCGCATCTGCAATTAAGTTTGAGCTCGCTCGAAATGGTCAAGTTTATTATGTTCATAACAGGATTGAGGATATAGAAGATGTGGCAAGGATGGTGAAAAGGCTTGTACCCCAGGCAAGGGTAACGGTAGTCCATGGAAAGATGCCTTCCACCCAGCTCGAAAAAAGAATGATAGATTTTATCAACCATCGTTATGACATCCTTGTTTCTACAACCATCATCGAGAATGGGATTGACATCCCCCTTGTAAATACTTTGATTGTAGATAGAGCAGACCTCTATGGATTGGCTCAACTCTATCAGCTACGAGGGAGGGTTGGGAGGTCTTCTCGTCAGGCATTTGCCTACTTCCTTGTTCCTCCATTGAGAGAGCTGTCACCAATGGCTAGGGAGCGCCTGAAGGCTTTAAAAGAATTTTCAGAATTAGGTTCAGGGTTCAGATTAGCTGCCAAAGACCTCGAAATCAGGGGTGCAGGAAGCTTTCTCGGCTCTCGTCAGCATGGATACATCGAAGCTGTGGGATTTGACTATTACCTTCATCTCCTCGAACAGACGATAAAAGAACTAAAAGGAGAGGCTCAGGAAGAAATCCACACTTCAATCAACCTTAAAGTTGATATTCGCATTCCAGAAGACTACTTGCCACAGATAAACCTTAGGCTCAACCTTTACAAAAGAATTTCCTCAGTGGAAAGTGTGGAAGAGATAGATAAAATAAGGGAGGAAATTGAGGATAGATTTGGTGAGCTTCCGCAGAGCGTAGAAAATCTCCTTTCTTATGGGAAGATAAAGTTCCTTGCCCAAAGAGCTGGGATAAATAGCATAGATAGAATAAGCGACAGATTAATCATTAAATTTTTTTCTTCCTCTCGTTTTGACATAAAAAGACTTTTAAGATTGATAGAGAAGCACAGGGGTTCTTTGACTCCTCAAGGTGTGCTTACCCTGAAATTAGAGAACGAAGGAGAAAAGAGAATACTCGATGAAACAATCTCTTTATTGAAGGAGTTATCTTTTATGTAATATAATGACTCGGCTTAAATGAGTGAGTAAATGAGACAGAACTTAAGAAATTATCTCCCTTCAGTTTTTTTATTGATAATCCTCATTCTCTCGAGTGCCTGCGAGAAAGAAAGGAAAAATGCACCTCCCGATCCCGGTTTTCCTAAAGAAGAGAATAAGTTAATCTTGAAAATAGAGGAGACTTCTTATTTCAATTCAGATTTCCAAAATTATCTTCGCTATGCTGTAGGGGCTGATATTAAAAGTCTTCCCCCTGCTTCTTTGAGCCGTCTCATGGATAATTTTATTGAAGATAAGATTCTCTTGTATGAGGCAAAAAGACAAAAAATAAACCTCACGTGGGAAGAGAAGAAAAAATATCTTGCCAAATTTGCTAGCCACCCTTGGCCCAATGGAGAGAAAATTTCTCTCGATGAGGTAGAGACGAACATCCTTTTCGATAGATTGCTCATCGAGAAGTTTACCTATGAGCTAATAAAAGAAATTGATGTAGAAGAGGAAGAAGTCTCTCAATACTATGAAGAGCACAAAGAGGAATTTTTAAGGCCTGAAAGGGTGAAGGTAAGCCAGATTTTATTTAAAAACGAAGAGAAAGCCATCGAGACTTTAAAGAAGTTGAAGAATGCATCTGAGGAAAATTTCCGAGAAGTTGCACGTCGAGAATCTCTGGGAGTCGAGGCTTGGAAGGGAGGAGAAATGGGAGTTTATGAGAGAGGACAACTTCCCTTTGAGATGGAAGGGGTTGTTTTTTCCTTGAAGGAAGGCGAACTAAGCCCTGTTCTGGAATCTTCCTATGGATATCATATTTTCAGGTTGGATAAAAGATATGAACCTGAACTCATCTCTCTCGAGGAAGCAACGCCGGAAATAAAAATAAAACTTCTCAATCAAAAAATTCGTAAATTCATCTCAGATTATCTTAATGAATTAAAAGAGAACCTGGAGTGGACTTTTTATCCTCAAAACTTGTCTTTTGCCTACTCTCGAGAAGAACAATGAAAAGAATAAGGTTACCCATCTTTCTTCTCTTTGTTTGGGGGGGAGGATTATTTTTGCCCGGCGAGGAACTCATTGAGGCTATAGTTGCCATAGTGAATGATTCCATCATCACCCTTTCAGATTACAAAGAGCAGCATGATGCAATTTATCAAGTTTTAAAGTCCCAATATGAAGGGGAGGAGTTTGAGAAGCAGTACGAGATGGTGAAGAAAGGACTGTTAGACCAGATGATAACTGATTTGCTACTCCTCCAAGAGGCAAAGAAGAGGGGATTCAATGTGAGTGAACAGGTAAGACTCACCATCGAGAACATAAAACAGGAGAACGGGTTGAATTCAGACGAAGAATTGAGACGGACTCTATTGCGTCAGGGGATTGATTTTGAGGAATGGAGAAGGCAGCTGGAAGAGGGACTTTTAAGACAAAATGTCATTGTGGCAGAAGTCGATCGAGGAATCGTGATTGATGACTCCGAAGTGGTAAAATATTACAGGCTTCATCCTGAAGAATTCACAGAACCTGAACAGTACAGCTTAAAGGCTATATATATTTCGGCAACAGGAAAGAGTAGGGAAGAGGTGGAAGCAATTAAGAAGGAGATAAACGAAAGGCTCGAGAGAGGAGATGATTTTTCAACGCTGGCTGCACAGTATTCTGAAGGTCCTGAAAAAGAGACACAAGGGAGTCTCGGAATCTTCAAGAAGGGTGAACTAGAAAAGAGCTTAGAAGAAGCTGTGGTAAAACTTGAGGTTGGTCAAAGGAGCCCCTGGATTCAGGTTAGAGAAGGATGGTACCTTCTGAGAATCGAGGAAAGGAAAGAAAGCTACCTCAAACCTTTTGATGAGGTGAGGAAGAAGATAGAAGAGAAACTCTTCATGGAGATGAGACAAAAAAAGATTACAGAGTTTCTCAGGGAGTTAAAAGCGAGAAGTTATATTAAGATTCTCATTCCCAATCCCTGGGAAGTATGAAGCTTTCCCTCCCTCCCCATCCCCAACCTGAGAGCGGTAAAGAATTTTTTTATAAGGGAGTCTTTTTTTCTTTTTTTTCTTCCATTCCTATGGGTTCAGGTTCTTTGAAGTCAATCTCTCTCGAGACTTCCCATTCTCCCAGGAGGACATACTGGGAACCCTTAGATTGAGCAAAGAGTTTGACTAAAACGATTTTCCAATGGGGATTGTCTTTAAAGGAGTCGAGTGATTTCCCCTCCACACCGTAGTTGCTTTTAAGGAGGATGGTATCACTTGTGTCACCAGGTAGGATGGGGTCCCCACGGATGGCTGCGAGGAAATTATCTCCTAAATTTTCATAATCATCCTTAAATTTGAAATTTGCGTTGAAGTTTATGTATTTGAGAGGTTTGGAACTTATGTTTCTTACTTTGAAGGAGATTGCAGGAACAAGGATTAGCCTCGGTGGCCATGGTTGATAGTATTTGGCCACCCATTTTGTCTTTACATCTATGATTTCTAATGAGGCTTTTAATTCTTCAGAAGACATTGTCCTCCACAGCCCAGTTTTATTGAAAATAAAAGCCAAGATTAGGGCAATGACAATCACAACCAGAATAAACAAAAATCTTTTCATCTCTTTCCTCCGTTTTTTAAGTTTAATATAATTAAATAATAAGAATTATTCAATCCAAAAGCTGAATGAAGCGAAAGATACTTAAGCTTAATCTTTATGCAGGAATCTTGGTCTTAATCTCTTCTTCTACACTTGTTGTCTTGGAGATTCCTTTTATGAAGACATGGTTCTATAGTTTTGTGTGGTGGTCTCTAATCCTCATCCTCGATAGCTTAAATTTCAGAAAGAGAAAAATTTCTCTCCTCTTTAACTCGCTTGAAAATTTTCTGAAAATTGCTTTTCTTTCAGTTTTCATCTGGCTCATCTTTGAAATGTTCAATTTGAGGCTGAAAAACTGGAGCTACCTTGGACTGCCTGAGAATCTGGGTGAGAGGTGGTTGGGATATTTTATTGGGTTTGCGACTGTTCTCCCGGTCCTTAGGGAAGGAGCGTTTTTTGTGGAGAGTTTCTTCCCCTTAAAAAGACTCAATCTATTCAGGCTGAGAGCTGGGAAAATTTTTCTCCTTATTTTCTTTTTTTTAGGTTTAATTTCCTTGATCTTGGTTTGTCTCTGGCCAAAAATTTTTTTCCCTTTGGTTTGGCTTCAATTTTTATTTCTGCTCGAGCCTCTTAATTTTTTGCTTGGGAGGAAGACTTTTATTTCTGATTTCACAAGGCGTGAATGGAAGTGGTTCTGGTGCTGGATGATTTCTGGATTTTCGGCAGGGATTCTCTGGGAATTTTGGAATTTCTGGTCAGGTTCCTACTGGAAATATTCACTCCCCTACTTGAACTTCTGTAAGGTTTTCCAGATGCCCATCTTCGGCTACTTAGGATTTCTTCCCTTTTCACTCGAAGTTTTTGCTCTTTTTCAATTTTTAACCTGGGTCTTGGAAAAATTCGAGAATAGAAGATGGCTTAAGGTCCCGAGTCTAATCATTTTTTTCTTAATCTGTGGGCTTTCTTTTCATCTGATAGATAAAACGACTCTCGTGAGGTGAAAGGTTGGAGATAAGTCTTTTTAAATAAGTCCCTAAAGAGAAAAAGATAAAGTTTCTAAACCGAATCATGATGCCTCAAAGAAAAGTAGTCTCAGAGGAAAATAGGGGGAAAATAAGAAGTAAGGGAGATGTTCAAAGTAACGTAATGGTATTTGACAAGGGCAAAAAAGAAGGCTCTAACCTTCTAATTCAACCCATATCAAAAAAGGGGTTGACATTCAATGGCCTTCTTCGTAGCCTGGAAAAAGACCGGGATAAGATCATGAGAGTTCTTTTAGGAGTGATCCTGGAAGCCTTGGAGAATCAGGCCGCGGCCACCTTTCAAGAGGTCTCGCCCGCTCGCTTTATTCGGAATGGCCGTCAGCCCAATCTCTGCAAGTTCCAAACCTGCTTCGGTGAGCTTAATATTAGTTCATCTCCCGAGGGGTTGATAGAAATGTCAAGCGTAGAAGGAGCAATTGAGAGATATCCTTGAGGAAAGTGTGGGAATAAGAGCCGAGATATAAGCTGGAGAATGAAAAATGGACTCTCTTTTTCTCCCTTTAATCTTAAGCCTCAAAATTAAAAGAAGAGATGTATTTCTTTACTTTTTCCCGCATTTTTTTATACTGACTCATTTGGGGAAGAGACATATTATTTAAAGGAAGGGAGAAAGAAGAATTATTCGCGCTCTTTTTCTGATTTGGGATACTTCAGTAACCTTGAAGCAAAAACAGGCTCCAGTTCAAGTTTTTCAACGAGGCTAAAATTTTCCTTCAGAACTTTCAGAGTCTCAGGAAAAGGATGACAAATGCCCAAAGCTTCTCCTTCTCTCTGAGCCAGACGAAAGAGTTCTAACATCTTCTTCTTTATGTAATCTTCATTTTTCTCTACATCCAGAAAAATATCTCGCGCTGTGGAAGGGATACCGAGAGTTTGTGCTTCTCTAAAGGCGATGGATTTACTTGAAGTCCGGCTATCAATGAAGAAGAGGTTTTTTAATTTCAGTTGTTCAAGAATGATACGGATGGTTTTTTCATCTGTGGTAATTTTTGAGCCCATATGATTGTTAACTCCCTTGATGAAAGGGACCCTTTCTATGCTTTCTTTGACGAAGTTTACGATTTCTTCTGGAGCCATCTGGGAGCGTATTATTTCTTGGCTTCCATCACTTGCTTCAAGTGAGTTGATGGATTCAAGGGGAAGATGGAGGATCACTTCCAGGTTGTTTTCATGGGCTAGCAGCGCTGTTTCTCGGGCCAGGGGACTGAAAGGAAGGATAGCCACTGTGAGCGGCTTCCTGAGAGAAAGAAGCTCTTTCAGAGCTTCGAGGCTAAATCCCATGTCATCGACGATGATGGCCACTTTGTTTTTTCTTTCCCTTGGAGTGGCTTTCTCCTTTTCGGCAGTAATTTCTTCTTCACAGGAAAAGAGAAGAATGAGTCTTTGACCTTTCTTCCCTTTGACTTCCCAGAAGTGATACTTTTTAAGCTCTCGCATTTGTTCTTCTTTTCTTATTATTTTGGCCTTTGATTCTTGAAGTTTTTTTTCAAAGGAAGCTTCTAAGAGGTGATATTTTTTAGAGGGAAGGTTGACCATGAAATGGAAGACCTCTTCTTCATCTTTATACTTATGAATGGAATCTAGTGGCACTCCATAATCCTGCAAACTTTTAAAGATTAACTGTTCCAGAGTAACTTTTTGTTTCGAAGTGTCTTCTTTCCTTTTGAGGAATCCAAAAAAATAACATTCTTCCTCTTTTTTGAAGGAGAGGTAATCCTGGCCTAAGGTTGAAATTAAGGCGAGGAGAAGAAAGAAAATTAAAAGCGGATGGAGTCTTTTTTTCTGCTGATCGGATTCCTTGGAGATTTTTTCAGGCATCAGCTCGATTCTGAAAGAAGGCTCTTAGTCTTTTCTAGGAAGGAATCTTTACTCTGATTTGTCCAGTCAATTTTGAGGTCTGGTTCGATTCCTTTTCCCCAGATCTTTTCCCCCTCTTCGAGACAAAATATTCCTGAAGTGAGGACTAGAGAACTTCCATCTGGCAAGAAAAATATGTCCTGTTTGGCCACCAGGCCTAAGGTAGGAAGACCTATGAGTTTTCCCCTTTTAAAATGCTTAATGACTACCGCCACAGCTTCCGAGGGGCCAATGGTGGCTTGATTTATCCAGAGAAGAAGAGGCAAATTTTCCAGCTCGGCCTTTTCTTCACAGGAAAAACTTTCTGCTCTTACCCCTTTCCGCTCGAGATATCCAATCGTCTTGGCCCTCAAGAAGATGTTGAGGAACTTGCACGCCTCTTCAAGCTCCCCTTCATAGCAATTGCGAAAGTCAAGGATAAGAGGTTTCTTTTCCCCTTTTAAAAGAGGAACGATATTTTGTTTTATCTGGCTGACGAGAGGAGAATAGAGGCGATGAATGCTTAGTATTCCACTCGTCCCCTTTGAATTCTCGAAGGAATAAAGGTCTTCGAAGAGAACTTTTTTGGGGAGGGTTAACTCTTGGGGTTTTTCTTCTTTCAAAACTCTGAGAGTAAGGTTTTCTTTTTCGCCACTTTTCAGACGTAGATTTGCTTCTAGCATGCTCATTGAAAGGGTGGACCTACCGTCAAGGGAAGTTATTATCTCTCCAAAATTTATCCCCGCTTTTTCTGCTGGCGAGCCTTCTACAATTCCAATGACATAGGGATAGGAATAAGGTTTTTTGAAAAGAATGAGTCCTGTTTCTTTTGGCCTTCTCTCCATTCTTTGCCTGAAATTTCGGGTGCTTTCCTCATCCAAATAGGCAGAGAGAACATCTAAAGAATCGACCATTCCTCTGAAGGCGCCCTCCATAGTTTTTTGGGGATCGGGTTCTTTGAAGTAATCATCCTTTATCAAGTCGATAACTCTCTCTAAAATTTTGAGGTGGCTTTGGAGAATGCTTCTTGGGGAGAGGTCGGGAAGAATTCCTCTATTGAGAAGAACGAGGATGAGAACCAGGACGAGAGAGGAGATAAATAAAAATCGAGTTTTTTTATCCATTAAGTCCTTATTTAGACCTGAATTCTACCATCATTTTCTCAACCATTTCAAGGGATCCAGAGGTTTTGTTTTGTAACGAATCTCAAAATAAAGGCTTTTTCCCTTGAGTGAGGCATAATCGCCGATGGTGGCGATGGGCTGACTGGTTTTTACAAAATCACCTTTTTTAACCAGGAAATCAGAACAATGTCCGTAGAGGCTGTAATATGTCATTCCATGATCGATGATGATTAGCTTCCCATAGCCCTGAAAGTAGTCAGTGAATATGACTTTTCCAGGATGAATAGATTTTACGAGGAAATCTTCTGTGGAGGGAAAAATCTCTATCCCATTATTCATGGTAATCGTGTTGAAACGAGGATGCTTCTGGAGTCCAAATCGCGTTAAAATTTTCCCTTCAAGAGGCCAAGGAAGCTTTCCTTTTTTCTCATATAAAGGCACAAGGTCGAAGGGGAAGGATATCTCCTGATTGATTAACTTCTGAATTAAAATTTGAAGTTGTTCTGCCCTTTCTTTCAATTCCTGGAGGAGTTCAAGATAAGCCTTCCGATTTTTTTCTATCTCTTGAATAAGGGTCTTGTACTTTTCTTCCTCGGCAATCAACTCTTCTCTTTTTTGGGCCGTGTCCTGAAGGATTGAGGATATCTCATTCTTTTTTGTCTCGAGCTTTTCTTGGGTCAATTCGAGCTCTCTTACCTTTGTCTTATAATCTTTGATAATCTTCTCCTGATGCTGGGCAAGTAGAGTCAGATTCTTGCTTTCCGAGACGAAGGCCTTCATGTCTTGAGCCTCAAGCATGAACTGGATGAGGCTGAATTTTCCGAATTTATAAAGTGAGACTAAAATCGCCTCGATGGCTTCTTTTTCTTTTTCAAGTTTTGATTTTAAATCCGAAATTTTTTTCCTGAGCCCTTCAAGCCCTTGGTTTGCCTCCTGGAGCTGGAGACTGAGAAGGTTTATTTCTTTTTTGAGCAACTGTTTTTTTAGCCCGATTTTCTCGAGCTCAAAGAGAAGTGTAGATTTTTTGCTTTCCTCTTTTTTTATCTTCGCCTTTATTTCTTCAATTTGAAAAGAAAGCTCATTCAAGCGCTTCTGATACTCGCTTACTTCCTGCCCGGGCGAAGGAAATGAGGGAAGAATAAAACCCATAGGGAGGATGAGGAAGGGAATCAAGAGAAAAAATAGTGTTGATAATCTATATTTTTTCATTTTTTTATTATATTCAAAAATATGGTGCTTCTCCAAATCGGTCGGAGAAAATATGGATATATAATAAGAGAAATTAAGAAATCTTTTAATTCCTCACTTGAGTATTCACATTTTCATTGACTGATTAAAAGATGCCCCAAAGTTGATAATTCTTGGGGATATTGTGTGGGTAAGCCTGGAGAATCCAGAATATGGGGAAGCCTTAAAAGAAGATTTTGATGAGATGTTTTAAAGCAAAATCGAGAATGATTGCCTTTTATCATCTTGATATTAATCCTTAATCCGATTAGCCTCTTTCATAATGACTTTACTCGTTCTGAACAAATTTTTAGTTGCTTAAGGATATGTTTTTTCCTTGAATAAAAAGGCAAGATGAACCGTGGGCAAAAAATTATTTCAAAATGTATTGGAGAGACGATGGGTAATATTTTTTCCTGAAAAAAAAAAAGGCTTCATTAATCACGAGGAATTCTTTCGGGAACATTGAAGGGCAGAGAGATTTTACTCTCAGGTCTCGGCTTTTTTATTTTCTGAAAATGTAGATTATTCCTCCTACAATTCCTATAATCCAGCTAAAAAGCATGTCAGCCACAAGAGAGAAGGTAAAGGCAGAGGCGGGGGAAATAGAATAAAATTTGAATATTTCAATATACATTCCTTCCCTTATTCCTAGTCCGCTTATAGAGATGGGAAAGGTAAGAATGATGAGAACGATGGGGATGAAGACGAAGTAGTCAAGGAGAGTAATCTTAAGCTTAAAAGCTTCACCGGCGAGGAAATAGTGCAGAATTACATTTACTTGGAGAAGAAAAGCCCAGAAAAAGGCCTTAGAAACTTCTTTTTTCCGGTCTTTATAAAGAAGGACTAAGTTTCTAAATTCGAGGATTTTTGTCTTGATTTTCAATAATCTTCCTCTTTCAGGAATCTTGAGGAAAAGATGGCCTGCGAGAGGGGTGAAGAGACTGAGCAAGGCACATATTCCAAGGAGCCCGAATGAAAAAGAGACAAAGATGAGTGGAATCCTGCGTGACATGTCCATGCGGATTAGTGAGGAGACTAAGGCTAAGAAAAGAAGGACGATTATTCCTGTTAATCTTTCGACAAGCACAATGGCTGAGGATTTAAGGATTGACCTTGAGTAACGGGAGCCATCCAAGATTCTCACCACGTCCCCTCCAAATCGGGTAGGAAGAAAGTTGTTGAAGAATGTGCCCACAAGATAGGACTTGGCGAGAAAGCCGAGGGGGACATGGTCTCCCTGGGCGTGGATGAGGATTTGCCATCGGTAAGCGCTTATGAGAAGGCCTATGGAATGGAGGGAGAAAGAAAGAAAGAGGAGAAAGAGATTTGCTTGACTTAGGTAAACAGGGATTTCTTTAAGAGGGACAATCTTGAGCAATAGATAAGAAATCAATGAGAGGCTTATCAAAAATTTGAGGATAAAGATTAAGGCATCTTTTTTTCTAGACATTTATGTTTTTAAGGTCAGGCCTTTTTCTTGAAAAAATAATCCTTAGTCACCTTCCCCACATATCCACCCAAAAAGAGTAGGGAGATGAGGTTTGGCAGAGCCATGAAGGCATTTGCAGTATCCCCGATATACCAGACAATGTTGAGGTGAATGCCTTGGAGGATAGAGCCGATGAAGAGGAGGATTATGAAGATTATCCTGTAGGGATAGATAATTTTCACACCGAAGATATACTCAAGACATTTCTCTCCATAATAGCACCATCCAAGAACCGTGGTATAGCCGAAGAGAAAAGAGCTCAGGGCGACGATATATCCACCAAAGGGGATTACGGACTCGAAAGATGCCGCAGTGAGTGCCGTCGAGGTCAGGGCTTCAGAGTAACCAAAGGCCTGAGTCTTGAGGTACATCCCGGTGATGACGATAGTCAGGGTGGTCAGTGTATTCACCACGAGGGTGTCGATGAAGGTTCCAGTCATGGCAATTAGGCCGTTTCTTGAGGGGTCAGAGGATTTGGAGGCAGCCTGAGCAATGGCAGCAGAACCCAGGCCAGATTCATTGGAAAGCAATCCACGACGAACACCTAAGCTGATTGCTTGCTGAATCGAAGTGCCCACCATCGCTCCTCCGAGGGCCTTAATGGAAAAGGCAGATTGGAAAATCACTGAGATGGCCGAAGGAAGATGGGCGACATTGGCCAGAATGACAACTAGTGCTCCGCCGAAATAGAAGATGATCATCGTGGGCACGAGTCTTTCAGAAACGCTTCCGATTCTTTTTATCCCTCCGAGGATTACTGCGCCAACAAGAGTGGTTATGGTAAATCCCATGAGCCAAAACGGTACACCAAATTGGTCGTTGAAGGCTAGAGACATTGAATTAGACTGAGCCATGTTTCCTGTACCGAATAGGGCAGCTATGGTTCCACAGATGGCGAAGAACATTCCCATGAACTTGGCTATCTGTTCGTTTTTTATTCCATACCGAGCATAATACATCGGGCCTCCCGACATCTCTCCTCTTTCATTTTTGATGCGGAATCTCACTCCAAGGAAGCCCTCGGCATATTTTGTGGCCATTCCCAGAAAGCCTGCTATCCACATCCAGACCGGAGCACCCGGTCCACCAATGGCAATGGCTGTGGCTACTCCAGCGATATTCCCGTTTCCAACCGTGGCGGCAAGAGCAGTCATCAAGGCAGCGTAAGGAGAGATGTCTCCCTCTTCTTTATCCAGTTTGTCTTTGTGAAGGGCTCCTCTGAGGACCATTTTCATGGCCAGCCCTAACCTTCTCACCTGGATCAAGCGACAGATAAGGGTGAGGATAATTCCCACCCCAAGAAGCAGAAAAACCATCACGGGATACCAGATGAAGTCACTTGCCTCTTTAATAAAAACAAGCGTTCTATCAAGAATAGAAAGTTTAATAGGAAGGTCGAGATGGATGGATTCTGAATCGTCTCGGATCAGGATTTCTTTTTCCACAGGAGTGAGACCATAAAGGTCCATCTTCAGCAAATATTTTCCTGGCTTGAGCTCCGTGTATTTAAAATTCCCCTGGGAGTCGAGGCTGGATTTGATGTATTTCTCCTCGCCAAGTAGCATGAGAAGCATGTTTCCCCGGGAATAAGGACTCATTTGTGGGGAGAGCATGATTCTGCCTTTTATCTCGGCTGCATTAAGAGGAATGAAACAGAAAAAAAGTCCGAGAAAAAAGAAAGTGAAGATGATTTTTTTCTTCATTGTTTCCTCTATCCAGTTATTTTTCGGATGAAGATGAGGATGACGATGATGGCAAGAGGTGCCAGAAACTTTATGTTAAATACCCAAATAGGTCTTAGCTTGAAACGTGAAGCCCCATGAGAGATTTCTTCAAGAGCCTTCTTCACCCCCCATGAATAAACCAAGAAGATGCAGATGCACAGTCCGCCGAAAGCTAAGATTATGTTCCCGAACCAGAGGTCCATCTTGCTCATGAAATTCCATTGGGTGAGTGACTTGAATGCTCCATTAGAAAGAGCAGAAGGAAAGGCAAGGAGAAAAGTTAGGAATCCGACAGTGAGAGAAGCTCTCTTTCTTGGCCAGTTTTTTTCATCGATGAGATAGGCTACAGGAACTTCGAGAAGGGAGATGGTAGAAGTAAGAGCAGCCACAAGAAGAAGAAAGAAGAAGAGGGCACCAAAAAGAAAACCACCCGGTATCTTGGAAATGACAATCGGAAAGACCTGAAACATAAGGCCTGTGCTTGGTTCAAATTCTTTCGGACTTAAACCGGGAGTGGCAAAAAGGGTAGGGAAGATGATGATTCCTGTAAGAAGTGCCACAAGCGTGGTGGAGAAGCAGACCCACCCTGCTGATGAGACAAGGTTTTCTCGTTTGGTGATGTAACTTCCGTAGGTGAGCATTATTCCCATACCTAGGCTGAGTGAGTAGAAGGCCTGTCCGATGCTGAAGAAAAAAACATTCCAGTTTAGCTTTGATAAATCTGGTTTGAGGTAAAATGAGAGTCCTGTTCCCGCTCCCCCAAGGGTCATGGCCCTTAGGGCAAGGAGGATGATAAGAAAAAATAGCATGGGCATCAGGATTTTAGACCATTTTTCAATCCCACCCTTTACCCCTCTTGAGATTATAAGAGTCGTGAGTGCCATGATCACGAGGAGGCAGAGAGAGACTTCCAGGGGATTGGCTGCAAAATCGATGAAGATTTTCTCTGATAAATTCCAGTTTACTTCTCCTTTGAATGTTCCAGTCAGGATTTTATAGAGGTAACCAAAGGCCCACCCAGCCACGACCGCATAATAAGATAAAATGCAGATGCAGGTTATGATGGCTATGTAGCCTACCAATTTCCAGGACGAGCGAGGTTTGATTTGTTCAAAAACACCCACCGGATTTCTTTGAGTATGCCGGCCGAGGGAAAGTTCAGCCAGCATTATCGTGAATCCTATGAAAAATACAGATAGAATATAAGCAAAAACGAAGATTGCACCTCCGTTTCTTCCGACCATGAGGGGGAAGCGCCACATACTTCCCAAGCCTATTGCTGAGCCGGAGGCGGCAAAGACAAAGGCAACTTTCGACCCCCAGCTTCCTCTTTTACCGAATTCCTCTTTTTCCATTTTTTTTCTCCATCTTTTACCCTGTAAGACGGCGAATAAAGATGAGAAGGATTATGATGCAGATAGGAGCCAGGAACTTGATGTTGAATGCCCAGATAGTTTTTAACCTGAACTTCGGGTTTCCGAAAGAAATTTCTTTAAGGGCATTTTCTATTCCCCACGAATAGGCAAGAAACACACTTATAAACAGAGCACCGAGTGCAAGGACTATGTTTCCGAAAACAAGGTCCATCCAGCGCATGAATTGCCAGTGAGTGAACAAGTTCATCCCTCCCTGAGAAAGGGCAGAAGGAATTCCGAGAACAAAACAGAAGAGCCCCACCAGAATAGATGCCTTTCTTCTTCCCCATTTTTTTTCATCCACAAAATAGGCCACGGGTACTTCAAGCATGGAAATGGTTGAGGTTAAGGCTGCCACGAGGATGAGGAAAAAAAAGAGGATACCAAAAATATATCCACCGGGAATTTTGGAGATGATGATGGGAAAGACTTGAAACATCAAACCCGTGCTTACATGGAATTTGGCGGAGGTGATGCCAGGGGTAGCAAAAAGTGTGGGGAAGATGATGATTCCTGTAAGTAAAGCCACAATTGTCGTCGAAAAACATACCCATCCTGCAGAAGAGACAAGGTTATCTTTTTTTGAAAGATAACTTGAATAGGTGATCATAGTCCCTACGCCTATGCTTAAAGAAAAGAATGCCTGTCCTAGGGCAAAGAAGAGAACCTTCATGTTGAGCTTTGAGAAGTCGGGTTTTAGATAGAAAGAAAGGCCTGTTCCCGCTCCATGAAGAGTTATTGCCCTTAGAGCGAGGACTATGATTAGACCAAAAAGAAGAGGCATCAGAATTTTTGACCATTTTTCGATGCCGGATTTTACACCCTGAGAAATGATGTATGTCGTCAAGCCTATGATTATAAAAAGACAGAAAATTACCTCTGCTGAGCTTGAGGCATAATTTTTAAAGATTTCATCTGAGAGTTGCCATGTAATCTCCCCCCGGAAAACTCCCCCTATGGTCTTATAAAAATATCCAAATGCCCAACCCGCTACAACCCCGTAATAGGAAAGAATACAGCTACAACCTAAGACTCCCAAGTAGCCTGCAATTTTCCATGGAGAATGAGGCTTGATGGTACCGTATGCACCAACAGGGTTTTTTGCCGTGTGACGGCCTAGAGAAAATTCAGCAAGCATAACTGTAAATCCAATTAACACAACAGCCAGAATGTAGGCAAAAACAAAAATAGCCCCCCCGTTTAAGCCGACATTGAGGGGGAATCTCCAGATGCTTCCGAGTCCGATTGCAGAGCCAGAGGCGGCATAGATGAAAGCTATTTTTGACCCCCAGCTTCCTCTTTTTCTAAGCGACTCCTGCCCCTCCATTATTTTCTCCATTTAATTTTCATATTTATTACCATAAACGCTGGTGAATGTAAAAGAAAAAGTCTTTTCCTCTTTCAAAAATTCAAAAAAAAATGTGAAGAAAAAATTGAACCTTTTGTTTTCAAGGGCTAAAATAGAATTTCATTCTCTAAGACTAGAGGAGGGATAACATGTCCGCAATCGAGATAGTGAAGGATATTTATTGGGTGGGAGTAAACGACAGAACCACAGACCTCTTTGAGGGATTATGGCCAATTTCAGAAGCAGGGGTTTCTTACAATTCATATCTGATAATCGATGAGAAAAAAGCGCTTATAGACCTGGTAAAGACAACCAAGGTAGATGAGTACCTGACGCAGCTGGAGGGATTATTGGATCTTTCCTCTCTTGATTATGTGGTCATCAACCACATGGAGCCCGATCATTCAGGATTTTTAAGGATGTTGAGAAAAATTTCCCCTGAAGTAACCATCCTTTGTTCGGCAAAGGCAAAAGAAATGCTCCATTCTTTCTTTGGGCTTAAGGAAAATATTAGAGTCGTTAACGAGGGCGATTTGCTTTCTCTGGGAGAGAAAAGTCTGAAGTTTTTTTCAACTCCTTTCCTTCACTGGCCGGAAACGATTATGTCCTATGAAACTTCCTCTCGAGTCCTTTTTTCCTGTGATGCTTTTGGAGGCTTTGGGGCCATTCATGGAGCCATCTTTGACGATTGGTGTAGGGACCTTGATTTTTATCAAAAAGAGGCTCTTCGCTACTACGTGAACATCGTGGCAAATTACAGCACGAGAGTCCTAAAGGCAATTGAAAAATTGTCGGGAATAGAGGTAAACATCATTGCCCCTTCTCATGGTTTAATCTGGCGTAAGGAAGTTAGTAAAATTCTCAGTCTTTACCATAAATGGGCTGAGTGTGCCTCAGGAGAGACGGAACCTGGAATAACTCTCATCTATGGGACGATGTATGGAAACACAGAGCTCATGATGAATGCTGTGGCAAGAGGAATAGCTAAAGAAGATGTTCCTGTGGAAATCTTTGATGCCTCACGAGTTCATGTAAGCCATATTCTGCCTTCTCTTTGGATGAAAAAAGGGGTGATGATTGGAGCTCCGACCTACGAGGTCTCCCTCTTTCCTCCCGTCGCAGAAGTATTGAGAATGGCTACCCGCAAAAACATCAAGAATAAGAAAGCAGCTTTCTTCGGGAGTTTCGGCTGGAGCGGGGGTGCTTTAAAGGGAGTGCGGGAAATAATTGAGCCTTTAAACTGGGAGCTCAGAGAGGTGCTAGAAGTTCAGGGTGCCCCTTCCTCTGATGACCTCAGGGAGGCGGAAGAATTGGGAGTAAGGTTTGCTCGCCTAATAAAAGCATAAAAATTTTTCTGGCACTTCTTCCCACGGGTTGAGGTCATTAAGGATGAAAAAAATTCTCTTTTTCCGTCTTGGCGGGCTGGGTGATTTGCTGGTTACCTTGCCTTCAATCTTATTGTTGAGGAGGGAATTCGCTTCCTGTTCATTTACTCTTGTCTGTCGCAAAGAGTATGGAGAAATATTGAAGGAGACAGGTATTGTTAATTCTATCCTCTCTTTTGAAGACAGGGAAATAATTAACTTCATTTCGGGTAACGAGGCCGAAGAACAAAAAATTTCAAGGATTAATGAAGAGTTTCATCTAATCTTAGGCTGGTTCCAAAGCTCATCAACCCTGAAGACTCTGGAAGGAGTTTTTCCCAAGAGGGGAGGGAGGTCCAATTTTTTTATCTTCGATCCAGGTCTTAAAATGGAGATGAGCCGGTATTTTTTTCAGGAAACAAAAAGATCCCTTGTCCCAGAAAGCACTCTTTGCTTTGAAGAATGCCTTTTCCTTCCTTTAAATTCAGGGCAAAAGGAGGAGGGCCTTCGCCTCTTAGAAGGTTATGCCTCCTCTTCTTCAAAAGGGTTGGGTGTAGTTCATCCTGGGAGTGGGAGCAAAAGGAAATGCTGGCCATTGAGTCATTTCCTTTTTGTGATCGATTATCTCAGTTCCCGTGGATTTAAAGGTGCTTTGGTAACAGGATATGCTGAAGAGAGGATGGAGGAGAGATTAAGAAATTCCAAGTTGCCCCAGGGCTGGGTCTGGCTTAAAAACCCGCCCCTTCTGAAACTTGCCGGGTTGCTCTCTGCTTCAGACATATATCTCGGTAATGATTCAGGAATTACTCACCTTGCAGCAGCGTGCGGCACAAAAGTAATCGCCCTCTTCCTTGAAGGATTTGTGGATGTTTGGAGACCCTATGGGTTAACCGCAATATTGAGCGCTAAGAGATTGGAAGAGATAAGCCCGCAAACGGTTATTGAAGTTATAGAACTTTATTTGAAGAAGGGCTTTTCTTCTTTCTCTGGGCACCAATAATTCATCTGAGACATCGTCTCCAAAGCCTAGATTCAAAGTTGCCTTCTCCTCAAGAAAAAAGAGAGATGAATTTTGGGGAATCGAAAGAGACTCATTTCTCTCTGCTCAAGCCTGAAGATTGACTTGAGGAAAAAGCGAAAGATTAAGCCTCACTCTTCGGCTTCTTTCAAAGGAAGTGTTTTTATTTCTTTCTCTTCAAGAATTGTGATAAGATAAATTACTTAATCATCCAAGAGGCGAGAAATGGGGAATAGAGATTGGAAAGAAAGACTTGCGAGCGTCTTCGAAGACCTGAGAATAATAGAGAATTCAAAGGAGGAGACCGTAAGGGATTTTGAACAATTTTGTGAGTTTATAGCTGAACCTGCATTTGAAACTCTGGCTGAAGAACTTAAGCACTACGGAATAAGGTCAAGACTTCGTAAGTCAAGAGAGAAAGAAATTGAGTTTGAGATGAGTTTCCCTCACTCTAGAAAGGCTAAATTTCGTTATATCCTTATTCTTCCCCAAAATTCACTTGAATTAAGATTAAGGTTGAGGTTAAGAGCAAGGAAGAAAAAAGGAGATGCTTTTGAAGAGAGCGAAATACCTTTCATGGAGAACCTGAGACCATCAGAGATTTTAAAGCTCTCAAAAGAAGACATCATCAACGATTTCATCGAGAAATACAGAGATATTAATTTTAAATTTTTCACTAAACTTGATTAGCTTAATTATCTTCTCTGCATATACCTCCCCCGATCTAATGTTTAAAACGGAGTTTCCCCTTAAATTCAAAGTTAAAATTCCCAGATAAGTCGGAACCTGCGTCTCTTGTCGAAACGAGTAATCCCTGCCTTTATAGCCATTAGAATTGCCTCATCATATTCTTTCTGGGTGATTCTTCTCTTAAGGGGAGAGTCAGAGGGAATTTTGCCGCAAGGGTAATATTGATCCATGATGTTGACATAGGTATTCCGGGAAATTTCGTTGGCAACGAACTTCATCACCTCTGCTGTTCCTGCCAGGCCTTCAGGAAGGACAAGATGTCTTAAGAGGAGGCCTCTAAGGGCTATTCCCTCATCATCGAGGATGAGGTCTCCCACCTGACGATGCATTTCTTTCAGGGCTAACTTTGCGATTTCAGGATAATCAGGTGCATTGGAATATTTTTTCGCAACTTCTCCGCTGCTGAATTTAAAATCAGGCATATATATGTCAATCACCCCATCCAAGAGTCTTAATGTTTTTAGAGAATCATATCCACCGCTGTTATAGACGAGGGGAACAGAGAGTCCCATTTCTATAGCTGGGAGAAGAGCTTCTAAAATTTGAGGAACAAAGTGAGAGGGGGTGACAAGATTTATGTTATGACATCCTATTCTCTGGAGCTCTATCATCATCCGGCTCAATGCAGCAGGTGAAACCTCTTCTCCCTCTCCCAGATGGCTGATTGAATAGTTCTGGCAGAAAATGCAGCCAAGGTTACAGTGGGTGAAGAAGATGGTCCCCGAGCCTCCTCTCCCCACCAGAGGACTTTCCTCACCGAAGTGCGGGGAGTAAGAAGATACTTGGGGAAGATATCCCCCATTACAATATCCTTTCTCGCTTTTTAGTCTATTGACCCTACAATCTCTAGGGCACAAAGTGCAATTTTCCAATATGCGAAATGCCGTTTCAATTTTTTGGGATAATAATCCTTCTTTGTATGTCTTAATATAAACAGGTTCGAAATTTTTATCTTTCATCCCTTGAAATTATAGCAGTTGAGAGGGGCAACGGGCAAAGGGGCGAATTTCCTCACTTAAAATCTTGAGGAAATTGTATTGCCTTCTGGGTAGTGAAGCCCTTAAATATCAGGCTGATTCTAGCGAGGAGGAAAGCACCTGGCGTCAGAGAAGAAGGTTAAACGGGTGGTAGCAAAGAAGCTGGCCAAGAGCTATCAGAGAGGTTCTAAGAGGGAGAAGAGCCGGGTTGTGGAGGACTTTGTTAGTCTTACCGAGTATAATCGCTGCTCTACGAGCTAGTTTTTGCGCAACTGTGGTCGGAAAGTAATCTTATCCGGGAAAGATGGGAAGCAGGTGGTGATTATTTAGGAGGTGAAGGAGATAAAGCTGAGGAGGCCGAGGGTCTATGATGTTCAGGCTGGTTCTCATCTGGGTATGGGAGCTTCTGGACCAAAGCTGTGGCAAGAGAATGGTGGCCAGTTTGAGATGGCTAGTGCCAGGGCTTGGGAAATAGGGGGAGCAAAGAGAGGAAGAAGTATGAGCTAAAATCGCGAGCCAGGACCAAGCCGGGCACTCTTCTTAAACACTAGGTCCTGATAAGGACCTTTTCCGAGTGGGATGAAGGGAGGCCTGGGTTTTGAGAGATAGACCTAGTGGGTAATGACGGGGGTAATGTTCAGCTCTTGGCCTTCCAGGCTCTGGAGAGGATAAAACAGAGGTTTCATTTTCCGCTCCTGGGGATAGACTCAGATAACGATGGAGGCTTCATCAATGGACATCTCATCCGGTAGTGTCGGGAAAACGAGTTGACCTTTACCCGAAGCTGGCCTTACCGGAAGAACGATAATTGTTAGGTGGAAGAGAAGAACTACTAGGTGGTTTGGCGCCTGGTGGGTTATCTCAGGTATGAGAGGGAAGAAGAGCAAAAGCTCTTAGGACAGATTTATTTGCTCTTCAGGTTGGATTATAACTTCTTCCAGGCTAACATGAAGCTAGTAAGTAAAGGGAGGATAGGCAGTCGGGTGAGAAAAAGGTATGACCTGGCTAAAACGCCCTACCAGAGATTATTAGGATCGCCAGGGATAAGTCCGGAGCAGAAGAATGGCCTTCGGAAGACCTACGAGGAGCTGAATGTGGTAGAGATAAAGACAGAGATAGAGAGACTCAAAGACAAGCAGTGGCGGCTCCAAAGAGCTAAGAGAGACTGCACAAATTTTCGTATAGATTCTTACGCGAGGCAATGATTAGGCTTTCATATAGATTTTCTCATGAGACAACAGGGCGAATTGAATCCAGCGATTTCGCAACTTTTTACCAAAAGCAACGATATAGCCTTAAAGAGAGAATATTTTTCATAATCAGATTAACATAAGGAGGATTTTAAGCCATATTTGAGAGTTAGTAGAAAAATCCAGTAAATCCGAGGCATTAGCCTGGGGGTGAATGGCACCCCGAAAAGAGCTAGCTCTGGCTGGCGAAGTGGAGGAAAATCCGGCATAATCTGGCTATAGTCAGATATGCCAGATGATCTCCTACAAAGCACAGACTGCAATATCATCTGGTATGGATTCCAAAATATCGAAGACGCATGATCCAAGGTAAAATAGCCATCCGGCTCAAAAGGCTCATCTCCGAGGCGTATAAAATGAACGGGTGGTGGATCGGCGAGATGAGTCGACAAGGTGCTCATGCTCATCTTGTGGTGGAGTTGCCACCCATATCAGGGTGGCCGAGGTGGTGAGGATATTCAAGGGTGGCATGAGTTGGGTGCTGAGGAAAGAATTTAAGGAGAGGGAGGATTCTTATGGGGGGAGAGCTTTAGGGGGATGGGTAATTTGTCGAGAGGGTAGGAAAAGTAGATGAAGAAGTAGGAAAGAAGTATATCTGCTAGCAGCGAGGCAACCCATAGTCAGAGTATGCCACAGGGCTAGAACCTCGGGATTTAGCCTAGGGAGTTTTCATTTTTATGATTAAACCCACTTAGAGATGGGATTCATGGAGTTTCATTCTTAACTTTACTCTAAGAGACTTCATCCCAAGCTTCTCTCCAGGCTTTCTTGAATCTTGAGTCTTCAGGTTACCATCCCAAAATCTGAAGATCCCATAAATTATAAATTTTAGATAAGTAAGAAATAATTATCACCACATATCTTTTTTTAAAATAGCTTTCATTTTTCTGCGTTATAAAATAATGCGCCATTTTTATCTCTACTCAAAAATTTATAGGAAATTCTAAATTCAAACCTTTTCTCCCTTAAATCTGGAAATCTTAAATCGCATCTTAATTTTTTGGGTTTTAAATTTATGGCTTTTTTCTAGATTAATCTATGGGAAAAGGGAAAAGAAATAGATATCTTTCTTTTAATTTTGAAGGTTAAGATAAGAGGTGGAGAAAAAGGTCTATCTTTCATTCTCCATCTTATATCGGGCTCTTATTTGCGTGGTTTTCTCAATAATATCTTTCAATTACTTTTTCGAGGATTAGCATTTTTATCAACTTCTCGGGGGATGAACCAAATTTATTTAATTATGGCTATTATCTTATATTTGTATGGTGAAAGCATACTTTATATATTTTTTTCCAAATTAAAAACCAGAGATTCATTTTGTATAAGCCTTCATGCGGAAAGAATTAACTTAAGTTTGAAGTTAGGTTGATTTGGAGTTTTTAGTGATTAATATAATAAGGCTTGAAATGCTAATTTGAGCTGGATTATAAAAGCATGAAACCAATGGAGCAGGGAGTGAATAAACTTGAGGAAGAGTTTTTCCTCCTCCCCAATCTACGCAGAATTCCTTTTATAGTCCATGGCTTCGGCAAGGCGGCATGGAAGGGGTGGAGGCTTCCTGAACCTCTGGAAAGAATGGGATTCAGGCTTGTCTTGGCCCATCAGGTCCATTCCAACAAGTTATGCATCATCCAGCACTTTCCTGAAAAAAAAGTTAGAGGGGATGCTTTAGCCACCGAGCTTCCTTTCTTACTCTTGGGGATAAAGACTGCTGATTGCCTTCCGGTCCTAGTCGTGGATGAAGAAAGAAGGGTCATTGCCGCGGTCCATTGTGGATGGAGAGGGACGATGAAGAGAATCGTTCAGAATGTCATTCTAGGCTTGGGAAGGATATATGGCTGTCGGCCTGATGCCCTCCTCTTAGCTATGGGTCCATGTATAGGAAGAGACTGTTATGAGGTTGGAGAAGATGTCCTAATGCATTTTAAGCGAGAGGGACTTAACACGAGCCCTTTCAGACCCTCTCCTAAAAAAAGAGGAAAATATTTTTTGGACTTGAAAGAAGCAAATATGGAGCAACTGCTCGAATTAGGAATAAAAAGGGAGAACATCTCTCAAATTGACCTCTGCACACACTGCGAAAAAGGACTTGTTTCCTTCAGAAGGGATAGAAGCGATAAGGAAAGGATGCTCAGTTTTATCGGGATGATAAAGTAAAGTTTTTCAAACGATGGGACTTTCTGATAGTTGCTTTTTGGTCCTATTTTCTTTATCCTTTAGCTATCATGAAGAAAGCCTATGAAGAAATAAAGATACCTGAATTGAAGTTTTTTAAAAGAGGGAAAGTAAGGGATGTGTTTGAACATGATGGAAATTTATTAATTGTGGCTACAGACCGAATTTCAGCCTTTGATTTTGTCCTCCCTTCCCTTATTCCCGAAAAAGGAAAAATCCTCACCCAGCTCTCCAAGTTTTGGTTTGAATATACGAGGTCAATCTGCCCCAATCATTTAATCTCAACAGATATGAAAGATTTGGCTCCCGAGCTTCAAAAATATAGAGAAATGCTGGAGAAGAGGTTCATGCTCGTCAAGAGGGCTAAGGTGATTCCCTATGAATGTGTGGTTAGAGGTTACATTTCTGGTTCGGGATGGAAGGATTATCAAAGCACAGGAAAGATAAGCGGAATAAGGCTTTCAGCTGGACTCAAAGAATCAGAGAAGCTTGAAGAACCGATCTTTACCCCAGCCACTAAGGCAGAAAAGGGACATGACTTGAATGTTTCTTTCGAGGAGATGAAGAATTCTTTGGGTCAAGAACTGACCGAGAAAATAAGAGAGTTGAGCCTCACCCTCTACCTTAAGGGGTCTCAATATGCTCTTTCTAAGGGAATCATAATTGCCGATACAAAATTTGAATTCGGGTTTTTTGAGGAAGAAGTAATCCTCATCGATGAAATCTTTACTCCAGATTCATCCCGTTTCTGGCCCCTGGATAAATATTCTCCAGGGAGAGCTCAACCAAGTCTGGATAAACAATATGTTCGGGATTATCTGCTGAGCATCGCTTGGGATAGAAAATCCCCTCCGCCTCCTCTCCCTCATTTTGTGATCGAGCAAACTTCTAACCGCTACCTTGAGATTTTCCGACGCCTTACAGGTGAAGATGAACCCTGATGGAAGAGGCAGTTGATCTCCATATTCACTCCAATAAGAGCTGTGATGGTGACTTTTCACCATTTCAAATCTTAAGGCTTGCCAAAGAGAAGGGTTTGAGAGCGATATCTATCTCCGACCATGATACCTTGGATGCCTACCCTCAGGCTCTAAAAATTGCCCTCGAATTAAAGATTGAGCTTGTGCCGAGTGTAGAGCTAACGACACTGTTTGAGAATCGTGAGTTTCATCTCCTTCTTCCTTTTGTCGATTGGAAGAGTAAAAAAATAAAGATGTTAATTCGAGAGATTTCAAAAAGAAGGATTGAAGAGGCAAAGGAGAGAGTGAAGAAGCTCCAAGAATTGGGATTTGATATCTCTTGGAAAGAAGTGACCGAGCGAAGCGGCTCAAATCCCCCCCTTGGGGTAACGATTGCTCAAATAATCTTGGAGAAAGCAAGAGAAAAGAGAGACCCTTTTTTCTCTAAGTATTTTGAGGGAAAAAATGCTTTTTTCGCACCTTATCTTTTTTACAAGGATTATTTCTTGGAGGGTAAACCGGCATTTGTCCCCCGCAGACACCTTCAATTGCTCGAAGTCCTTAAGCTTGTGCCAGATACTGGTGGAGTTCCAGTTCTTGCTCACCCCGGAGCATATTTCCAGAAAACTCAAAAAGATGATTTGCTGATATTGAAAGAAAATGGGTTGGTGGGCTTAGAGGTGTACAGTTCATATCATAATCCTTCTCTTACAGATTCATACCAAAGGTTGGCAGAGGAACTTGAGCTTATTCCTACCGCTGGGTCTGATTTCCACGGGAAAATAAAGCCTCATATTCCTTTCGGAAGCGTGAGAAATGGAGGATACTGGATGGTTGAGGAGCTTAAAAAAAGGAGGAAATGAATGAATTGGCTCGATATTCTCATCCTTGTAATTCTTGCCATAACGACTGTGTTTGGCTTTATCAGAGGCTTAGTACGTCAAGTTATTGGGATTGGAGCCGTCATCGGAGGATTGATTCTTGCTCTTCATGAATATGATTACATTTCGAGAATCTATGATAGATTCATATCCGAGGGGGCTTGCTCCAGGCTTCTTGGATTTTTGACAGTATTTTTCTTCGTGGTGCTTCTCGGCTGGATTATTTCTCTCCTTATTTCTCGATTGATGAAAGGACCCCTTCGGCTGTTGAACCATTTTTTTGGAGGAATTTTCGGTCTTATAAAAGGCATCCTTGTTTGCACTGTCATCGTCTTTTCCATCTTGATTTTCGCAGAGAATAGAAAGGCCTTGAGAGAATCGAGGTTTTCACCTTATTTCATTCCTTTATCGAAGGGGTTATATTCTGTCCTGCCTCAAGGACTCAAAAAAGAGTTTGGAGAAATTCAGACTAAAATTCTAAGGAAAGGGAAGAAACATGAGAAAAGAATCTGAGAGCCAGAGTCTACATCACAGAATAGAATCGATTATAAATGAAATGGTGGAAATGGAAATTCCCTTGAAAGAGGCAATTCGAGAATTTGAAAAAATATACATAGAAATTGCCACTAAGAAATATAAGGGGAATAAAACCAAGATGGCAAAAGCCCTTGGAATTCACAGGAACACCCTGCGAAACCTAGCCAGGTCTTTCAACCTCAAGAAATTAGCACTCTAACTAAAAGAGTGCTAATTTTTGTAATTTTCCTCTTGACAAAATTCATATTTTAAATTATATTAGCAATCTCTAAATTAAACTGCTAATTTTGGCAAAGGAGGTTCAAATGAAGGTGATTCCCTTACACGACAGAGTTCTTCTAAGAAGAATAGAAGAACAGGAAGTTAAGAAGGGAGGGATCATCATCCCTGACACGGCAAAGGAAAAGCCACAAGAGGCAGAAGTCATAGAAGTTGGAAAAGGCCGTGTGAATGAAGAGGGGAAAGTGATTCCTCTGGAAGTAAAAAAAGGTGATAGGGTCCTCATCGGGAAGTTTAGCGGCACAGAAGTCACAATCAACGATGTTGAGCATGTGATTGTGCGTGAGGATGAGATTTTAGCTAAAATCACCTGATTTTTTAAGAAAGGAGAGACAAGATGCCAAAACAAATCACATTAGGTGAAGATGCAAGACAGGCTTTACTGAGGGGAGTCAACACCCTGACAAATCTAGTTAAAGAGACTCTGGGTCCGCGGGGAAAGAATGTGGTCCTGGAGAAAAAATTTGGCTCCCCCACCAGTACCAAAGATGGAGTAACGGTGGCTAAAGAGGTTGAGCTCAAAGACCCAGTGGAGAATATGGGTGCTCAGCTGGTTAAAGAAGTTGCCTCCAAGACTTCAGACGTAGCTGGAGATGGGACTACGACTGCGACTGTTCTGGCTCAAGCCATCTTCGCGGAAGGGTTGAAGCATGTTACGGCAGGTGCAAATCCCAACTTGATCAAGAAAGGCATCGATCAAGCTGTTGAGGTAGTGGTCAAGGAGCTAAAAAAATTGAGTAGGGAAGTCAGCGGCGAAATGATTGCTCAAGTTGGGGCTATTTCTGCCAATAATGATGAGTCCATTGGTAAGATCATCGCCGAAGCCATGGATAAAGTGGGAAAGGATGGGGTAATCACAGTTGAAGAAGCGAAAGGTCTGGAGACAACCTTAGAGATTGTTGAAGGAATGCAATTCGACCGCGGTTATCTCTCTCCCTATTTCATCACTGACCCTGACAGGATGGAATGTGTCTTGGAGAATCCGCTCATCCTGCTTCATGAGAAGAAAATCAGCAATTTGAGAGAATTGCTTCCCCTACTTGAAAATGTGGCTAAGATGGCGAAGCCTTTGCTCGTCATCGCTGAGGATGTCGAAGGAGAAGCCCTTGCTACCCTGGTGGTGAATAAGCTAAAAGGCACATTCCAGTGCTGTGCGGTAAAGGCACCGGGGTTTGGTGACAGAAGAAAGGCAATGCTCGAGGATATTGCCATACTGACAGGAGGGAAGGTTATAACCGAAGATATCGGAGTCAAGCTCGAGAACGTGAGCGTTGATTGGCTGGGGGAAGCCAACAAGGTAGTCGTGGATAAAGATAACACTACAATCGTAGAGGGAAAAGGTAAACAGTCTGATGTTCAAGCAAGAATTAAACAGATCAGGACCCAGATAGAGGAGACTACCTCTGACTATGATCGAGAAAAGCTGCAAGAGAGACTGGCGAAAATGGTGGGTGGAGTTGCCTTGATCAAGGTGGGAGCAGCCACAGAGACAGAGCTTAAGGAGAAAAAGGCCAGGGTCGAGGATGCGATGCATGCCACCAAGGCAGCAGTGGAGGAAGGGATCGTTCCTGGAGGTGGAGTTGCCCTTCTTAGGTGCCAGAAGGCACTTGACTCCTTGAAGTTCGACGATGACAGGCAAATAGGAGTGAATATCGTCAGAAGGGCAATGGAGGAGCCTCTACGACAAATAGCAAACAACGCCGGTCATGAAGGCTCGATTGTGGTCGAAAAAATCAAAGAGATGGACCAGGACTTTGGTTTTAACGCCCTCACAGAAAAATACGAAGACATGATAAAGGCAGGAATTCTCGACCCAACTAAAGTGGTTCGCATTGCCCTTCAGAACGCCGCGAGCATCGCAGGCTTGATGTTGACAACCGAAGGTCTTGTTTCTGAAATACCCGAAGAAGAGAAACATCCCAAATACCCCACTCCACCAAGCGATATGTACTGAGAAAAAGAGATTGAGTCTTTGAAGGCCCTTTCTATTTTGAAAGGGCCTTTCTTTTTTTCTCCCTTTTTATGTTATAAATAAAAGAGTGCTACGCTATTTTGACCGTTACCTCCTAAAAGAAATATTCCCTCCATTTTTCATAGGTTTACTTGTTTCTTCTTTTGTCCTTTTGATGAACCAAATTCTTCTTCTTTCAGATTTATTCATCTCCAAAGGAGTAACTTTTCAAGCTACACTAAGAATCCTTATTTATCTCCTTCCCTCTGTGCTTGCCTTCACCATTCCCATGGCAGTGCTGATGGGTTTTTTAGGAGGCTTGAGTCGTCTTTCTTCTGATTCTGAAATAATGGCTTTCAAGACTCTGGGAATAAGCTCCAAGAGACTCCTCCTCCCCATTCTCTATTTCTCTTTTTTAGGATGGGTTTTAAGCTCATTTCTTGCCTTTTATTTAGCCCCTCGTTCGAATCACAAATGGGTACAAACTATTTATGATTTCGTGTTGACGAAGGTGAAACTAGAAATAAAACCGAGGGAATTTGATGAAAGCATCCCCGGCGCTGTCATCTACATCCAGGATATTAATGAAGAAGAATGGCAAAATGCTTTCATTTATTTCTCATATCCTCAAGATGAACCCCGAGTTATTCTGGCGAAGAAGGGGAGATTGAAATTTTACCCTGAGATGAAGAGAGCTACTCTTGAGCTAAGAAACGGAACCATCCACTCTTATCCCCTCTCGGAGAGGGAAAAGTATAGGGTAACAACCTTCAGGCAGCTTGAAGAAGAAATTGATGTGGAAGGTTTTTTCTCTTCATTTTCTCACAAGAAAAGGGTAAGAGAAAAAGATATAAAAGAGCTTTTTTCAAGCATCGCAGTCATCAGAGGTGAAATGGATAAATTTGATCAACAAAGGAAAGATTCAGTAATTCTCTGGCAGAAAAGGAGAGAATATATTTCACACTGGATAGAAGTTCATAAAAAGTTTGCTCTTCCCTTTGCCTGTTTCATCTTCGCTTTCTTGAGCTTGCCTCTTGGGGCATTCACGACTAAGGGAGGGAGAACAAGTGGGTTTACCATAAGCATAGGGATCATCCTCCTCTATTACATACTCATCACTGCAGGAGAAAAGCTAGCCATGGATGCTAAGGTTTCACCCGCAATGGGGATGTGGGGTCCAAATATCCTTCTTTTGGTAGGAGGAGTTTACCTTTTCGTCAAGTCTTTTAAAGAGGCTCCCTTTTTTTCTGGTTTAATCATCTTTTTGAAAAAGGGAGCAGGCCTTTCTTTCTTCAAAATAAGAAAGTTTTCAGAGCGATTTCCTCGAATTTCATTTCGCTTCCCCAATATTCTCGATCGCTATCTGATTAGGAAATATTTTTTCATCTATTGCCTTGTCTTCTTTAGCTTATTAGCGATTTTTATAATCGTTACTTTTTTTGAGAGAATAGATAATATCTATGAACATAAGAAATCCATAATCCTTCTTCTGAATTTCATTCGTTTCAGTATTCCGGAATTTCTACTCAGCTTAATTCCTCTTTCTGCTTTGACCACAACTCTTCTTTGCCTAGGACTTTTAACCAAATCAAACGAAATTACAGCCATGAAAGCATGCGGGATAAGCATTTATAGAATAGTTTTTCCGCTAATCCTTATTGCCTGTTTCCTAAGTTTTGTTTCCTTCTATGTTCAAGAGAATATTCTTCCTTCTTCAAACAAGAAAGCTGAAGAAATATGGAACGAAATAAACGACCTCCCTCCTCGAAGCTCAAGCCACTTAGATCGGCGCTGGGTCCTGGGAAAGGAAGGACAAAGAATTTATTATTATCGCTATTTCGAGCCTGAGAAATCTGTCTTCAGCAATCTCTCAATCTTTGAAATTGATATTCAAACCTGGAGAATTAAAAGAAGAATCTATGCAGAACGCGGGTTATTGAAAGAGGCGAGGATTATCTTAAAGAACTGTTGGTCAAGAGATTTTGAGGGAGAGAATCCCATAAGCTTCGAGAAGAAAGAGGAGATGAGCTTGTCTACAATAGAGGACAGGAGATATTTTTTGAAAGAATGGAAAGAGCCAAATCAAATGACTTTCTTTGAGCTTTCTCGCTACCTCGATGAAATTGAAGCAAGAGGATTTGAGACGAAGAAGTTTAGGGTGGATTTGAATCTAAAATTATCTTTTCCCCTTGCTGGTCTAATCATGACCCTTCTTGCCCTGCCCTTTGCCTTCAAGATGGGAAAGAAGGGGACTCTGGTGGGGATTGGAACCAGTCTTTTACTTGCAATCATTTACTGGAGTGCAATAGGAATCTTTAAGAACCTTGGATATGTTGGTTATTTGAGCCCTTTTTTTGCCTCTTGGAGTCCCGCTTTTCTCTTCGGGCTCTTCTCCCTGATTCTGATTCTCAAAGTAAGGACTTGAAGCAAGCCTTTTTACATCTTATACTTTCCGAAATCCTCTGGCTTAAGGCCCTCAAGCCATTTTCTTAATTTTTCTGAATCTTCAAGATTTTCTTCAAACCTCAGACTGTGAGCCTTTTTGATCACTTCTTCTTCCACAAAAATGGGAGCATCCATTCGTAAGGCAAGGGCTATGGCATCAGAAGGTCGGGAGTCGATGATCGCAATCTGGTCTTCCCATTTACAGTAGATCAGGGCATAGAAAGTGTTATCTCTGACATCATTGACGACAATTTTCTCCACAGTGATGTTTAATTTGTCTAAGAAGTTTTTGAGGAGATCATGAGTCATTGGACGAGGGGTAACTATGTTTTCTATTTTAAGAGCGATGGCATTGGCTTCAAACACTCCTATCCAGATAGGAAGTATTTGTTGTGTCTTTGGTTCTTCAAGGACAACTATAGGCATTTTAGATATTGGGTCAACCACCAATCCCTTGATTTTCATTTCAATTTCCATGACTTTCTCCTCATTCCTTATGAACTTAATATAAGATGAGAGGAAGCAGTTGTCAAGAAAGCCGCTCCTCTCCAGATGGGCATTTTTCCCTACTCATGCTTTCTCTTGAGTTAGAAAAGATGAAGATGTCTTCCTCTCTCCTTTTACTTTTACTCTAGAAATAGAGATTTTCTGAGGAGAATGCCTTCTTTTCTTGAAGTGATAATATCCATTTAGAATCACCTCTTTCTCAAGGCTTAAGAAATTGAAAAGTTTAAAAAAGGTTCAAGATGAGATTCTCAAGATTTTAAATAAACTCAAGGATAACACTCTTCCCAGGACAAAAGGATGGTGTATGTTAGCATGCTTCAGAAATTCTTTTTAATTCCGATTCCGAATTAAACTTTGAAGAGGACAGAAAAAAGAAATCTTTTTTGCTCAGAAAAGCTTTAACTGTGCCTGAGTTTCTTCTTTGAAATTTTTCTCAAAAAGGCTTATTTTTCCATAAAACCCATCGTGACCTGGGACAATTTTTACCTCCCCCCTTCTCATTCTCTGGATTCCAATTCCCACTTTCTCAGAGGAAAAAGAGATCAATTCTTCAATTGAAGCTTCAGTAAGTATTTTTTGTTCATCTCCAAACTCTTGAATTAATCGAAAATAAATTTCCCACACGCTTCGGCATTCAGGTGTCTTCTCAATGGCTTCAGCAATTATTTCGTTAAGAGGGATGAGGTTTTTGAAGGGAATTCTACCTTGAGGGACTTCATCCTCTTCTCTGTCAGCCAGTTCTTCCACTCTATGCATCACCCCGACCGTCAATCTCCTTCCGCACTTCGGGCAGAGATACCCTCTTCGTTTGGTCTCCTTGGGAGAGAAAATGACTCCACATTTTCTATGCCCATCATAGTGATATTTTCCCTCTTCAGGAAAAAATTCGATCGTATACAGGAATTTCTTAGGGTCTTTTGTTTTAAGAGCTTCAACTAGGCCCTTATAGCTAAACTCAGTGTCGAAGACATTTGCTTCCCTTCCAATCCTGGATGGGGAATGGGCATCAGAATTCGAGACAAGGGCATATTTATCGAGAGAGGAAAGGCGCCAGTTCATTTTAGGGTCAGAAGATAGCCCGGTCTCCATGGCAAAAATAAAAGGAGTCATCTCCTCGAAGCACTCTTCAACCGAGTCAAATCCCGAGTTTGCGCCGAATAGGGAAAACCATGGAGTCCAGATGTGCGAGGGAATTATGGTACACTCTGGACATGATTCAGAGACTATTTTGACGAATGTCTTGGCATCCATTCCTAATACAGGACGGCCATCAGAGCGGAGATTTCCTAAATTAGAGAGCTTTCTGTTTATCCTATCCACAGATTCTAAGTCTGGAGCGAGGAGAAGGAGGTGAATTTTTCTAACCTTGCCTTTCTTAGAGTAAATGAAGCTTATTTCTGTGGAAAGGATAAAGGAGACGTCTTCTGGCAGCAAAGGAATTGATTTCAGGTATTCATTTGCAGAGGGTAGGATATTTTTTAATTTGAAGAAACCGTTCCCTGTTGGCTCTAATTTATTTTTGATGAGGAAGAGCCATTCGGGATGTGTGAAATCACCTGTTGCCAAAAGGCGAATGCCTTTTACTTTCGCCCAGTAGGCAAGTGTGTCAAGGGTCATCTCTCGAGAAGTAGCTCTTGAAAATTTGGAGTGAAGATGAAGGTCAGCAACGAATTTCATTAAGATAGTAAAGTTTAATAAAGAAAGATTTAATTTTCAATAGAAAACATGCCTCTTTATAAAACTATGATTAGACTATCTTCTTTTGAGAAGAATCCTCTTCTTGGTTCCCATTCTAAAGAAAGGAGTTTAAATTTTTATTTTGCTTTCCTAAATTTTTTGTCTTGAGTTATGTTTTTATTTTTTCAAGGAAGATTTTCTTTTAAAATTCATCTAACCTCAAAGTCTACACTCTTTTCCGAAGATTTCCCCGAGACGTTGTCTTTGATTTTTATAATTAGGGAGTAGTTTCCCTGCTCGATGTTTCTCGTTTCTCTTCTTTCCTCTTGCTCTTCAGTTTTTATGAGCACTGTTCTTTTCAAGGGAAGGGGCTGGCTGATGAGAGGGGTTTCATAGTGAGCTGTTTGGTATTGGATTACTTTTTCTTCTCCCTTGTGAACTTCATAATTTATTTCGATATCATTCCTTCCTTCTGTGTTTGGCTGCACTCCATAAATGAAGAAGAAAATATCCAGATTATCGCCGCTAGAAAATATGTTGTTTATCACCGGCTCTATCTCGAGAATAGAATAGGTAAAATATCCTCTGTGAATTGTGGCTGTAGTTTCAGGTGAATCCATCTTCTTGAAACTGCGCACAAAAAAGATGGGCGTAGTTTCTATTTTTTCTGTAGATGAGAGGAAATTGGGGAGAGTAAATTCAAAATATTGAGTGCCAATCTTATCTAGATTCAAAGAGGCAATGGCCATGGAGAGAAGATAATTCCCTGGAGGGAGAGGATAGGCTGTAAAGTAGATTTCTTCTTTTTCGGGGTCATATGAAGAGCTTTCAAGCTCTAGATTGAGGGGTATATATACTTCCTGGATAATCTCGTGAGGCATGTTATCTTCCATCCTGTTAAATTGAAGAAATACGTGAGCATTTACACTCAGCAATCCTTCTTTACCTGAATGAGAAGCCCCTTCTTTTTTGCCCGCAGGGGCGAAGCCTAGGTCCTTATTTTTAACATTGAAGAGGAAAACTGTATGGATATTTTCTCTTGCAGGAAGATAGATATGGCTCAAAATAGTGAAGGGGATATTGAGTAGAGGTTCTCTTTTCTTTATCCCTTCCTTGAAAATTTCCTTTATTTCCTTGGGAATGATGATTGTCTCTCGGCCTTTTTGGTTCTCTTGAGCTTGATCAGCGGAATAGAGAGAAAGAATTCCGCTGATAAAGATCATCAAGAACAAGGTTGAAATTGAATTTCGGTTTTTCATGATTTTCCTCCCCTCTAGATTAATCAATCTTTATTTTTTTCAAATTTAAGTATTAATATAATAGAAAAGCATGTTTTTTTCTATTCACGTTTTCTTCTTTTCATTCAAGAGAGATTAATTCTCGTTTTAGAAAAATTTTATGGAGCAGATTAAAATTAATTTCCTTTCGAAAGAGAAAACCTTTTCTGATACTTCTGGACAGCCCTCTGATGCTCAGGATAGGTCTGGCTAAAGTGATGGCTTCCGTCGTTTTTCGAGACGAAGTAGAGATATTGTTCGTTTGAAGGGAAGAGTGCTGCCTGAAGAGAATCACGGCCTGGATTACAGATAGGGCTGGGAGGAAGACCGGGATAAATATATGTATTATAAGGATTATCAAGGCTCAAGTCTTTCTTTTTCAGGCCGTTACTATTTTTGTATTTTCCTTCTTTTTTTAAAAAATAAATTATTGTCGGGTCACAATCGAGTTTCATTCCTCTTCTCAACCTGTTGTGGAAGACAGAAGATATGAGTTTTTTTTCTTCAGGGAGAGAAGTTTCTTTCTCAATAAGAGAGGCAAGAGTCACAATTTCTCTCGTGGTCATTCTCAATTCAGAAGTCCTTCTTCTTGAATCCTCATTAAACACAGTTTTAAACTGAGAGACCATCATGGAGGCAAACTCAAAAGCAGAAATTCCCTTGGGCACGAAATAGGTGTCTGGAAACAGGTATCCTTCGAGGTCTAGAGCATCGGTGTCTAGGGACGAGATGAGCTGTGTTTGAAGAGTCGCCTCCAGAAATTCCTCTTTCTTGAAAAAATTCATGGATTCTAGAAGCTCGGCGATTTCTCCTCTTGTGAGCCCTTCAGGTATGACTAAAGGATGAAGGTAAACCTTTCCTTCAATTAACTTGTTGAGGAAATCTTTTAGAGAAAGGGGGAGAATGAATTCATATTCTCCTGCCTTAAGGCTTTCCCTAGGATAAAGAAGTTTATATGCGAGAAGAAAAACCAATCTTTTTCTAATGATTCCCTTCTCTTTAAGAGTCATGGCTATTTTTTGGACGCTTTCTCCTCTTTGAATTTCAACAAGGAGCTTTTTTGGTAAAACCTTAAGGGGAGCATTCAGTTCCAAATGGAACCAGGAAACAAGTACAAGAAGGAAGAAAAGAGAGGAAATCAGAATCTTTTTGACTATTTTACCCGTCATTTTGTTTCAAGCGTCTGCTCTCAAGATAACAGGAAAGGATAAGGGCAGCTGAGACTTGGTCTTTGAACCTTTTCTTTTTGCTTGCCATTCCTTTTTCCTCTCCGAGCACCTGCAGAGCTTGTCGTGTGGTCAGTCTCTCATCCCAGAAAACTACAGGAAGCTTAAGAGTTTTTTCGAGCCATGAAGCGAACTTCTTAGTCTTTTCGACTCTTGTTCCTTGAGTCCCGTCCATTCTTAGGGGTAGACCGATTACAATTTCTCCTATTTCATACTGCTGGACAAGATTTTTGAAATATATGGCATCCTTTTTTTGCCCTCGGACATGATAGCATCCAAGCGCTTGAGCAGTTAGGAGAAGTTTATCGCTTATGGCAATTCCGATTCGCCTGTCGCCAAAATCAAGGCCGAGGATTCTCATGGGGTGAAATAGATGCCGTCCCTTTTCTTTTTCTTGTGTCTTTCAAGAGCAAGCTCGATTAACCTCTCAAGGAGCAGAGGATAGGAAAGACCGCTTACTTCCCAAAGTTTTGGGTACATGCTTATTTCAGTAAAACCAGGGATCGTGTTTACTTCGCTCAGGATTAGCCTTTCTGATTTTTCTTCCCAGAAAAAATCCACCCTTGCCATTCCTGAGCAGTCAATGGCACGAAAAGCTTCCTTTGAGATTCTCTGGATTTCTCTGCAGATTGCTTCGGGCAGCTCAGCAGGAATCCTGAAAGAAGTCTTGTTATCAATGTATTTATCCCTATAATCGTAGAATTCTCGGGAGGGGATGAGTTCCCCGGGTAAAGAGGCGAGAGGCTCGTCGTTGCCCAACACGCTGCATTCAAGCTCCCTTCCTTTAATTCCTTCTTCAACAAGAATCTTCCTGTCATACAGAAACGCATTTTCGATAGCTGGCACAATCTCAGAATAAGATTTTGCCTTTGATATTCCTATGCTTGAACCAAGGTTACAAGGCTTAATGAATAAGGGAAGAGGGAGTTCTTTTTTTATTTTTTCTAAAATTAGAGACCTCTCTTTCCTCCACTCAAATTCATAGAGAATTAGATGGTTGACTACAGGTAAATTTCTTTCTTTGAATATAATCTTTGCCATCGCCTTGTCCATGCCCAAAGAAGAGGCAAGAACTGTTGCCCCTACATATGGGACATCTGCCATCTCAAAAAGTCCTTGGATTGTTCCATCCTCCCCGTAAGGACCATGGAGAATAGGAAAGTAAACATCAGCCTCTATTTCTTGGGCCAGGTTGTTGTTTCTCCAAGGAAGAAAAAAGAAAAATTCCCCTTCGTTTAGGGATTGAAGAGGGAGAAGAGGAGATTCCACAATTCTCCACATTCCCTGTTTGTTGATGTATATAGAGGTGATCTCGAATTTATTTTTATCTAGGTTATTGAAAATTGATTTTGCTGAAAGAAGTGAGACTTCATGCTCTGCTGAACGACCACCAAAGAGAATTGCCAAATTCTTTTTTTTTTGACAGTGTTTTTCTTGAGGTGGATTTGTATTCAAAGTAGCATTCCTTTCTCTTTAAGAAAGATGAGTCCGAAATTCAAGCTTATACGGATTGTTTGAAACTCCTGCTTGGATTGAACTTAATTTTTTTCTTGCCGGGAATAGAAATGGGCTCTCCTGTCTTAGGGTTTCTTCCTTTTCTTGCTTTTGTCTTCTTTACCTCAAAACTCCCAAACCCCGAAAATGTCACTCTTTTTCCATTTTTCAAGGATTCTTTGATTCCTTCAATTAATGAGCTGAATGCTTTTTCAGCCTGAAGAAGTGTGATCCCTGTATCTCGAGCCATCTTTGCTAAGATTTCTTTTTTGTTCAAGATCAACCTCCTTTGTTTTTTTATGTTATGAGGAAGGGAGGGTGTTGTCAAGCGAGGGAAGTACTTGTTGCCTCATGAGAAAATCTATACGAAAGCCTAAATCATTGCCTCACGTAAGAATCTATACGAAAATTTATGAAGCTTCTCTTAGCTCTTTAGAGCCGCCACAGCTTTGGTCCAGAAGCTCCTTACCTAGATGAGAACCCGCCTGAACATCATAGACCCTCTGCCTCCTCCGCTTTATCTCCTTCACCTCCTAAATAATCACCACCTGCTTCCCATCTTTCTCGGATAAGATCACTTTCCGACCACAGTTGCGCAAAAACTAGCTCGTAGAGCAGCGATTATACTCCGTAAGATTAACAGAGTCCTCCACAACCCGGCTCTTCTCCCTCTTAGAGCCTCTCTGATACCTCTTGGCCAGCTCCTTTACTACCGCCCGCTTACTCTTCTTCTCTGACGCCAGGTGCTTTCCTCCTCGCTAGAATCAGCCTGATATTTAAGGGCTCCACTACTCAGAAGGCAATACAATTTCGTCGAGATTTTCTCGTTAGGCAATGAATCATTTTCACGTAGTAAGTGAGGCAATTCGAAGTATTGACACATCTTATATTGAAAAATATAATGAAAGAAACATTCAGGCTAAAAGAATTAATGAGGTGAAAAGGTGAGAAAAATTACACATCAAAACTCTTCTAGAATTATCTTATCCATGATTCTTTTTTTTGGAGCCTTGAGCTTCATCCCTGTTTTCTCTGGACCTCAAGCTTCAAACCAGGAACAAGAAATTCAAAAGGCAAAAATTTTCGAAGAGATTTACCCCTTAATTTCTGAGTCTGACCTTTATTGTTCTTTTTTAATCCTGGAAGATAAGAAGCTTGAATTAAGAATCATCGGTGCTGAAAGAGAATATGAAAAAACTCTGTTTACTGATTCTGATTCTGTTTACCTTAACAAGGGAAGAAAAGATGGGTTGGAGATAGGGCAAGTTTTTCTGGTGCTTGAAGTTGGATCTAATATAGGAGACTTCGGTCCCATAGCATTCAAAAGAGGAAGAGCAAGAATTGTAGCTCTTGAGGAAAATGGGGCTCGAGCTGAAATAGAAAAATCATGCAGTCAGGTTCAGATAGGCAATTTCTTGATTCCTTTCGAAGAAAAAGAGGGAATTTTGGGCAAGGACTTGGGGTATGAATTTTCTCCCCTTGAAGAGGGGAAGAAAGGGAAAATAATCTACCTTCAGACTGAATACAACCAGATTGGTAGCGGTCACTGGGCTCTCATAGATTTGGGAAAAGCAGATGGGATTCAGGTGGGGCAACAATTGGTGATTTACAGGAAAGCATTGGGAGAAGTGCCTGTGGAGATTGTGGGAAACCTGGTAGTTATTGATACCCAGAAGAAAACTTCGACTGTGAAGATTCTCTCCTGTAAGGATGCTCTCAGAATAGGCGAATTAATCCAGACGAGGAGTTAGGTTCGATTTTTTAAAAATGGCTTTTTTCCAGGGAAGAAAGAGTGAGTACAGAAGCCATCGAGTGAGTAGCTTTGATTTTCATATGTGTTCATATATAAATAATGAAAAATTTTTGAAGACATCAGGCCCTTAAGCCAAGAAAATATCCTTCCTCACAAACCGGGTTCGAAGTTGACAGTTTAAATCATTTTTTGGTAGTTTAAGCAAGTAATCACATGAAATGAGTTTGGAGGCGGGCGTAGTTCAGGGGTAGAACGTCTGCTTGCCAAGCAGAAGGTCGTGGGTTCAAATCCCATCGTCCGCTCCATGAAAAATAGGGCGCGGTACCCAAGCGGCTAAGGGAGAGGTCTGCAAAACCTCGATTCGTCGGTTCGAGTCCGACCCGCGCCTCCACTCCTCAAAACCAAGTTTGTCGAGCGGGTCTTAAAGAGCTAGAAAGGAGAAGTAATTTAATAAAATAAAATTAATTTTTTTCTTCTCCTAGTTCATTCTTTCTTCAAGCAGAGGGGAATGACTCCCAAATCCGTAAAGGAAGGTAAGGAAGGCTCATCTTATATCGTTTTAATGATTAAGAGCGAAAATGGGCGAGATATCCTAACCTTTAAATTTGCCACATGAAGAAGAGAGATATCTCTGGGATTCAAGAACAATTATTAATGATGGAGAAGAATGTGGATTAAAGGGAGGCTAGTTATTGTGCTGGGTCAGATACATTAGTGACACATTAGGGTAAAATAGGTGTTGCTATGTATCCACATCAAGCTCGAGTTTACGGGGACATCATCCCCGGTTCAGAGTTCATTCGGTCTCTTGTCCGCCAGG
>Ga0209102_1000053_pt1 | contig 77278 bp, 79 predicted proteins | sample ConPoolayeHmetaG_FD_185483 | JGI IMG/M metagenome (GOLD analysis project Ga0209102, IMG submission 185483) | Hot spring microbial mat communities from California, USA to study Microbial Dark Matter (Phase II) - Cone Pool mat layer H metaG... ... | reverse complement strand
AAAAGTTTAATCAAACAAATTATATTTTATTATCTCCCATATAGCTTTAAGACCGTCGGTGTATTTTATCTTTTTACCTTCTTTGTAAGTTCTTCCGAAATATGAGATCCCAACTTCATAAATCCTTAAACCGTTGTTTTTGGCAAGTTTGGCAATTCTTGCGGTGATTTCCGGCTCGAATCCAAATCTTTCGGATTTAAGTTGCGGGAGAATTTTTTTAATTACATCTTTGGTAAAAACCTTATAGCCGGTTTCCATATCAGTTAAATTAAGATTGGTTAAGATGTTGGAAAGGAATGTCAGAATGTTATTGCCCAGAAAATGCCAAAAGTAAAGTACCCTGTGTGGGCGATGAGTAAGGAAACGCGAACCATAAACAACATCGGCTTTGTTTTCGATAATTGGTTCAAGCAAAAGTTCATATTCATCGGGATTGTATTCTAAATCCGCATCCTGAATAAGGATAATATCTCCTTTTGCCTTTTTAAATCCGTTTCTTACTGCAGCTCCTTTGCCTCTATTTTCCTTGTGATTGATTAAAATTATACCTTTTGATGATTTTAATATTTGTCCTGTTTTATCTGTTGAAGCGTCGTTGATAACTATTATTTGTTTTTTTAATCCGAAGGCTTTTGAGTTTTTTACTTTCTTTAAGCACTCTTTTATAGTATCCTCTTCGTTAAAGGCGGGGATTATAATGCTTAGTTTTTTGAATTTTTTGTTTATCATAGGAAAATAAATTATCAATTCCAATTATAGGTATTTGGAAATTTGAAAATAAGAGGAAATTTCTTATGAAGAAAAAAAAGCACCTATTTGATAGTTTTATATTACTTTTCTTAATTTTAATTTTTGTCTTTGTTTGGTTAAGAGGAGGACCTGATAAACTCTATTTTGATAGTGATCTGGCAAGAGATTTAAGCGAAATTTCAAGACTTTTGATTGGCCAAAATATTATTTGGCTGGGACCCAAATTTTCAGTAGGTCTTCACGCAAGTCCTTTTTATTACTACCTTTTCTATATACCGATTTTTTTAAGCAAGGGAAGTGTTTATTCGTTGATATACTTTAATATTTTTTTGTCGGCTTTGGCTTTGTTTATTTTGGGTTATTTTGCGGTAAGAAAGTATGGAAGAGGAGGATTTTTTGCTCCTCTTTTTATAGGGCTTGCGCCTTTTTGGCAGGAAATTTCTATACATCCGGGCAATGGCTTTACTTATTCGATTTTTTTGTTAGGATTTTTGACAGCGCTTTGGTTTAAATTTCCCATTGTTTTGTCCTCGTTATTGCTTGGCATTTCTTCATCTATGCATCCGGGAGCCTTGGTTGGAATGCCCTTTTTATTGTACGAATTAATAAAAAGTAAAACCTCTTTTAAAAATTGGATTTTGTCGGTAATTGCGTTTCTTTTGCCTTTTATTCCTTTGATTGCCTTTGAAGTTATTACTAAAGCTTATTGGTTAAGACAGTTGCAGATAAAGATGAGCTATAGTTTTACTTTGGATAATATTCCAAGACATTATTTTTTTGGGGTTTTAACAGTAGTTTTTTTTACTTTTGCGATAACTTTGATTAAAAAAAGGTTTGGAGAAATTATTCTGGGATTTTTTTCGATATTATTGCTGGTGAATTCTATAATTACCCCCAAGCCTGCGGTTTCAAAAAGACCAATATCGAAAATTGAAAAGGTGGTAGAGTATCTGGTTGGAAGTGGGGAGATTAAAAATGATGAAAAAATTGCCGTTGTTTCTATAAAGACTCTTGATACAAAGACTCCGCAGGCTGATGATTATCGCTTTTTCCTAAGAGCAAAAGGTTTTGAAGTTTTGGAAGTTTCGGATTATGGAAAAGCGGATAAATTGGTTATTTTTGTTGAGGATGAGAGCATAAACTGGGAGAGTTGGAATTCATGGGAAACGGATCAGTTTAAAGATAAAAAGCTTTTAAGTGTTTTACAGAACGAAGATTTTAAAATTGTCATATATGGAAAATAGTCGTTTTTTTGAAAAATAAGTATTTAATGAGAAAATGAAATGAAAGGATTTTTAGTTTGATGAAGAGGTATTTTATATTGGCGAAAAAATTTGCTTTTACGGATACAGCCAAAGACACTTATATTATATTTTCCGGTAATCTTTTATCGGCATTTTTGGGTTTTGCTTATACATTGGTGGCAGCTAGGGCGTTAACAATTTATGATTTTGGAGTATTATCTGCTGTTATAAATTTGGTTTATTTACTTTCTTCTTTAACCGATCTTGGGATTTCAAATGGGATAGTGAATTTCGTCTCAAAACATAAAACGGATGGTAAAAGTAAGGAAGCTGATGAATATATCAAATCCGCTCTTTTAATAAGATTGGGAGCGGTTATTCTAGTTGGAGTTATTTTTTTGGTGAACCCTTTGTTTTTTGCTAAAAAATTTATGGCAACGGATAATAAGGTAGTTACTTTCTGGGCGGTTGCCTCATTTATTGCTTTCATTTTTTATAACTTTTTTCCTTATATTCTTCAGGCAAAGAGGGAATTTTTTAAATCAGCTTTGGTTGAAAATTCCTATGGTTTCTTGAGGCTTTTTTTGGCTTTAGTCTTTATTCTTTTGGGAACTGCGAATTTATCAAGTATGCTTTTTTCTTTTACATTTGCTAATTTAGGACCTTTGCTTTTTGGAATTATATTTGTTGGTCTTGGTTTTTTGTTTACAAAACCTAACCTCAATACATATATTAATTTACTTGTTTTTTCAGGTTGGTTGGGTATAGGCAGAATGTTAAATTCTATTTCTGGAAGATTGGATTTGCAAATGCTTGCCAGTATGAAAGGTGCGTTTGATGCTGGAATCTATTCCGTTCCATCAAGGCTTACTTTATTTATTATCGTTTTGGCAGGGAGTTTCAGCGCTGTTTTGGCTCCCAGACTTTCTTCTTTTGGAAATAAGGAAAAAGAAAGATCTTACATATTTAAGGCTACCTTGGCACTTTTACCTGTGGTTGGGGGAGTATTAATTTGGATCTTGATTGCTCATCCTTTTATCGTTTTTCTTTTTGGGGAAAAATTTGCGGTATCAGTCCCAGTGTTTAGGCTTTTAGCTTTATCCACAATCCCTTTTTTGATGACGGCACCAGCTACAACGGCAATAATTTACGCTATGAGAAAAACGCTTTATGTCGGATTTATGGCTTTTCCCCAGATGATTTTAATATTTTTGCTTAATTATTACTTTATTCCGAAATATGGGGTTTTGGGACCTGCTTATACATTGATAATTGTTAATACTTTAGTCTTTTTCTATCTTTGGTTTATTGTTTTAAAGAATTATTTACCAAAGGATGAATTTAAAATTGAAAGTTAAAGGTTGGCTTAAATATTTTTTAAATTTAGATATTTAGGAGAGAGTGAACTTATGAAAATATGGGTGCACACCCTGGTTAAAAATGAAGAAAGATATTTGTGGTTTGCTGTGGAAAGCGTTGTCGATTATGTTGACAGGATTTTACTTTGGGATACAGGAAGTACTGATAAAACAAAAAATATAATTAGACTTTTGCAGAAAAAGCATCCTGAAAAAATTGATACCAGTTTTTTGGGAGAGGTTAATCCGGAAGAATTTACTTTGGTCAGGCAAAAGATGCTAAAGCAAACTCAATCTGACTGGTTTGTTATTGTTGATGGTGATGAAGTATGGTGGGACGACGGAATAAAGGAGGTAACTAATTTTGTGAGACAAAGAGGGAATGATTATGAGTCCATAGTTAATCATTACTTTAATATAGTTGGGGATATTTTTCATCATCAAGAAGAGGAAGCAGGTATGTATAAAATCGATGGTATTAAAGGTCATATTAATATTCGTTTTGTGAATAGAAAGATTCCCGGGCTTTGTTTTGCCAAACCTCATGGCCAACAGGGCCTTTATGATGAAAATGGAATTCTTATTCAAGAAAGAGAGAAAACAAAAAGATATCATTTTGACAAAAGGATGTACCTTCATTTTACCAATGTTATTCGCTCGTCAAATTTAAAAAAAGATTGGAGTGTTCCAAAAAGAAATAAAAAATTAAAATTTGAATTAGGAAGAAGCTTTCCATTTGATTTTTACTATCCCGAAGTTTTCTTCAAACCCAAGCCTGATATTGTGCAAAGCCCTTGGGAAAAAAGGGATGCAGAATTCGTATTTAAATCAATTTTGCTTTACCCCCTAAAGTATATAAAAAGGCGAATAAAAATCCTGGAAAAGACTGGTTATTAGTATGACATTTAAACAAAAGATCTGGGAAAGTGATATATATTATGATTTTGCTGAAAGGGGAAGCTTAGATCTGGATCATCCGGGAATGAAGGTGTTAATTGAGTATTCCCAGAGCGCTAAGAAGATTTTAGATTTTGGTTGTGGTGAAGGAACGAGACTAAATTTGCTTTCAGAAAGAGGTAAAATATTATATGGAGTTGATATTAGTAAGAAAGCGATTAATAGAGCGAGGAAAAGATACAAGAATATAAATTTTTTTTGCGGGGATGTAAAAAGTATAAAAGTAGATGATTTTGACCTTATTTTTTCTGCTTTTGTATTGGAACATACCCAAAAGACCGAAATTATCCTAAGAGAGCTTATTGGGAAGTTAAAAAAAGGGGGTATTTTACTTTTGATTGCTCCTAATTATGGGTCTCCGAATAGGGCTTCGCCAGTTGCGGATTATAATAGAATTGTAAAGTTAATGGTCGGATTTTTCCAAGACATTCTAAGAATTTTTATTAAAGAGAAAGGACTTAATTGGAGAAAGGTTAATCCACTTGCAAACCAAAAATATGAGATTGATTCTGACACAACTATTGAACCGTATTTGGGAACGTTGATTGATTTTTTGGTACGAAGGAATATGAAAATAATCAAGGCAGATTCTGTTTGGGAAAGAGAACTAAAAGATGCTAAAAAACACCAGAAAATATTTAGATTTTTGGGGGAAAAAGGTTTTTATCCCTTTAAATTCTGGGGACCGCATTTTCTTTTAGTTGCAGAAAAATTATGAGGATTAAATTGTTAATCTTTATCTTTTTAATTTTGCATTTGGGTCTGCTTTATACCTTTTCGTTTACTGCCTGGCCTGAAATGTTAATTAGACCTTATTTAATGCTCAAAGGTTATCTGCCTTATAAGGATTTTATTATGGAACATAATCCCTTGCTTTTATTTGATATAGCACTGTTTAATGGTATTTTTGGAACCGGACTACTTCAGCTTAAGATTTATTCTTGGATTTTGATAATATTAACCGACATAATTCTTTTTCTGGTTGCAAAAAAACTTTGGAATTCGAAAGTAGCATTATTTTCGCTTACTTTTTATATCCCAATGCAGCTAATTTATGATGGTAATGGTCTTTGGTTTGATTTGGTTTTGGCACCCTTTGTTTTATTAATTTTTTATTTATTGAGAGAAAAGAAGTACTTTTGGAGTGGAGTTATATTTGCTTTTTCCTTTCTTATTAAACAAACTGCATTTTGGTTTATATTCCCAATTTCTTTTTATTTTTTAGTTGATCTGAAAAAAAGGAACTTTAATAGAATAAACTTACTCTTTTCGGGTTTCATTATTGTAATTTTGATATTTTTGACGGTTTTGGCGTTTTTTGGTATAGCTTTTCACTATTTTAGATGGGCGATAGACTATGGGATTTTTATACTTCCAAAAAGCCAAGCTGTGACGCGTTTGCCTTCAATAAAGGAGTTTTTGGTCTATTTTTCACCCTATTTTATCTTTATCCCCTTTTTTATTTTGAAAAAAGGTAAAGAAAAGGACTTAATTTTTTGGTCTTTCTTTTCTTTATTAGGTGTTTTTCCAAGGTTTGAACTTTTTCACTTCCAGCCGTCAATTCCCTTTCTATCAATGGTACTGGGTTTTATTTTTTTCTCTTATTGGAAAAACAAGGTGATTAGACTGATTTTGATGTTTTATTTTACCCTTTTTTTAATCTTGTTTGGTAAAATTGCAGCAAGGGAGTGGAGGGAGGAAGATAGGTTTTGGGGGGAGAATGAAAGAAAGATTGCGCTTTTTGTCAAATCAAAGGTGAAAGAAGATGAGAAAATATATGTATTGAATTATTGGGATAGTCTTTATGTAATGACAAATACATTGCCGGCGGTAAAGCCTTTAATACCCTTTCTTCCCTGGTATTTGAATTATGATAATCTGAAACAAAGTGTCATTAATGATCTTTATCTTAATATGCCGAGGGTAATTATCAAAGGAGACTATAATAGTTTTGGTTTAGGTTCATATATGCTCCCTGAAATAGATGTAATGATTGAAAGGTATTATTCACTTTCTTACAAAATTGATTCGGTTTCTGTGTTTTTACTCAATCAATGAAAATTGCTTTTATAAATTTATATCAGAATGCTGTTAAAAGAGGGGCGGAAAATTTTGTTTTAGAACTATCAAAAAGATTAGCAAAGATTCACAAAGTTAAGGTTTTTGCTTTTTCAGTTAAACCAAAAAAAAGATGGCCCATCGTATGGAGATTTTTTTTAGATCCTTTTGGATTTCAGACATTTTGGTATAGTTTGAAGGTTTTACCTTCTTTGTTTAAAGAAAAGTTTGATATTGTGATACCCGTTAATGGAGGCTGGCAGCCCGCCTTGGTGAGGTTGGCGACCTGGCTTTATAAAGGTAAGATGGTTATTTCAGGGCAATCAGGTATTGGCTGGGATGATATCAATAATCTTTGGTGCTTTCCTGATTGTTTTGTGGCGTTAACAAGTTATCAGAAAGTTTGGGCAAAAAAAGTTAATCCTTTTATTAGGGTTATTACAATACCTAATGGGGTGGATCTGAAAAAATTTGGTAAAAAAGAAAAATTGGATATAAATCTTGAAAAACCGATTATATTAAGTGTTGGCGCTTTAACGGAAATAAAAAGACAGGATTTGGCGATAAAAGCCGTTAGTCGTCTTAAAAAGGGTTCTTTACTTTTAGTTGGCGAGGGGGAGAAAAAAGATAAACTCTTATCTTTGGGGGAAAAGTTGTTGGGTAAAAGGTTTATGATAAAAAGTTATATCTATACCGATATGCCGAAAGTTTATAAATCTGCTGATGTTTTTACTTATCCAACTTCTTCCTTTGAATCATTTGGAATAGTCTTACTTGAAGCGATGGCTTCTGGTTTGCCGGTTGTTGCGACCAACGATCCTATAAGGAAGGAAATAGTTGGGAATGCCGGAATTTTAGTAAATCCGGAAAATATTGATGAATATGCAAAAGCTTTAAAAAACGCGCTTAAAAAAAAGCCGGTAGGAAAAATACGAAAACAGGTTAAAAAGTTTGATTGGAAGATTGTATCCAAATCCTATGATAAGTTGTTTCAAACCTTAAGAAAATGAAAGTTTCAGTGATAATACCAACTTACAATGAGGGTGAAGATATTATTAATTGCATAGAATCTTTAGGTAGACAAACTTATTTGGATTTTGAGATTATTGTTGTGGATGATGGATCAAGTGATTTGACATATAAAAGACTTTCTAATTTGAAGAAGATTCTTAAGAATTTTATTTTATTAAGGCAACACCACAAGGGAGCCGGTTCTGCCAGAAATCTTGGGGCAAAGTATGCGAGGGGAGAAATATTGGTTTTTGTAGATGCTGATATGACCTTTGATAGAAATTTTATTGGGGAGCTTGTTAAACCGATAGTTGACGGAAATGTTAAGGGGGTATTTAGCAAAAATGAGTTTGTTGCGAATTGGAGTAATTCTTTGGCGAGATGTTGGAATATTAATGAAGGATGGGAGGATAGAAAACGCCACCCTAAAAATTATCCCAGTGAGCAGAAGGTTTTCAGAGCAATTCTAAAAAGCGAGTTTGAAAGGGTTGGTGGTTTTACACCCGGAGGTTATACAGATGATTATTCTCTGGCAGAAAAATTAGGTTACAGTGCAAAAGCAGTTAATGGAGCGGTTTTTTATCACAAGAATCCCGATAATTTAAAGGAAATTTACCTTCAGGCGCGTTGGGCTGCGAAAAGAAGATTTAAATTTGGATTGCTAGGTTTTTTGATTGGTTTAGTTAGGGTGAGTTTTCCTTTTTCTATAATTTTTGGACTTGCTAAATCAATTTATCATCATGAACCTTCTTTTATTATTTTTAAAATTGTTTACGATATGGGCTTTTTTCTAGGAATTTTTGAGTATTTATTTAAGGGGAAGGTATCCAAATAGTTTTTTAGTTTATGCTTTTTTAAAAAAACAAATTAAGGTGTGGATTTCGGCTACGCTTTTTATTTTGGCAGCTTTTGGTCTTTTTTTAAGATCAGGTTATGAATATGGTTGGAAAGTATATTATAGTCTGGTGGTAGATGATTTGGATTTTTTAAATATTGTCTTATTAACGGTTGTTTATCTTATCTTTTTTGTTGTTTGGAATAGATTTTCAAAAAATAAACGATTTGATATGAATTTGTTTTATCTTTTGTTGCCTCTATCTTTTGCTTTGGATTCGATAATTAATCTTTTTCGTTACACAAATATAGAAGGCAATAATTATTTTGGTATCGTTTTAAATACTTTTGACTTTGTAGGAGTTAGGTATCCAGAGATTGGAATTTTTTATATGAAGATTCCCAATATTGTAGCTGGTGCGCTGTTAAGGTTTAATATGGAAAAATTATACACTAATTCTTTACTTTGCATATTTTTTTATCCCTTGTTGCACGTTATTTTTGCTTTGCTGTTAACATACTTCTTGAGTAAATCGAAAATAAGACTAAGATACTTAATGATTTTATTATTGACATTTTTCTTTGTTGCACATTTATACTGGCTATTAAATAAGGATCCTTGGATGATAAAAATCTAAAAAAATGGTGAATTTAATTGATAAGATAATCGAAAAAAAAATAATACTGTCAATATTAATTTTGGCCTTTCTTTTAAGGTTGATAAATCTAAATCAGTCTTTTTGGTTGGATGAGGCAACCTCTGGTTTGGTTGTGCGTAATTTGAGTTATTCAGAGATTATCGCTAAATTTTCGCCTAATGATTTTCATCCCCCTTTATATTACTTGATTTTGAAGTTTTGGAGTGGAATTTTCGGCAGTTCTGAAATTGCTCTAAGAAGTTTTTCCTTAATTTTGGGGGTGGTTTCGGTTTATCTAATTTACCAGCTTGGAAGCTTATTGGGAAGGGAAGTTGGTTTGGTTTCGGCTTTATTTTTGGCAGTTAATGGTCTTCATATTTATTATTCCCAGGAAGCGAGAATGTATATCTTATCCCTCTTTTTAGTACTTTTTTTATTTTATCTTTACATTAAAACAATTGAATCTGGGAAAAACATATATTGGTTGATGTTTTCTTTATTTCTGGTTTTAAATTTTTTGACCGATTATTTACCCAATATGGTTATTTTAGTTCTTTGGATTTATGGATTTTTATTCGTAAGGGATAAAAAATGGTGGTTGAATTTTTTTCTTTCTCACATGCCTTTGATAATTTTTTTCCTTGTTTGGTGTCCAATTTTATTTAAACAAATTGGGATTGGTTTAAATGTAAAAGAAACTGGAAGTTTGTGGTGGAATATACTTGGTAGGGTTGATTTAAAGAGTATTTCATTGGTGCCGATTAAGTTTATTTTGGGTAGAATAAGCTTGGAAAACAAGAATTTGTATTTTTCTTTGATAACTTTCTTATCTGCCTTTTATTTTATTTGTTTTTTAAAGGGTTTTTCAAAAAAATTACTAAAGAATAAGAATTTTATACTTCTTCTTTATTGGTTCTTTTTGCCTTTTATATTTTCGGCAATAATCGGTTTATTTATATCGATATTTTCTTATTTTAGGTTGATTTTTATACTTCCACCATTCTTGCTTATCATTACTTTCTTAATTTTGAACCTGCCTAAAAGCTGGAAAAATATAGCTCTAATCTTTTCTCTGACTGTGAGTATAGTTTCAGCGTTGTCGTATCTTTTTTTACCGAACTTTCACCGTGAAAATTGGAGGGGGTTGGTAAGTGAGGTAAAAAAAGAGTCTCAAAACAACTTTGCATTGGTTTTTGCATCGGATTATCAAAGAGAGGCTTATCAGTATTATGGTGGTCCAAAGGAAATTGTTAAAAAGGATGATTTTCTTGATAAAAAGATAAAGAGAATTTGGTATATAAGATATCTTCAGGATATTTTTGATCCAAAAGATTTGGTAAAACAAAATATTGAGAATTCAGGCTATAAAAGGGGGAATATTTATGATTTTAACGGTATAATTGTCTGGGAGTATGAGAATAGCGATTGACGCTTCACAGATTATATATGGAACAGGAGTATCCGTTTATACGAGAAATTTAATTGAGAATATTTTACTTTATGATAAAGAGAATCAATACCTTATTTTTGGCGGTTCATTAAGGAGGATAGGGGAGTTAAAAACAATATTAAGTAAATTTAAAGCAATAAACTTTAGTTTTAAAGTATTTCCGTTTCCTCCGGCTTTGGCTGATATTATCTGGAATAGACTGCATTTTTTTCGAATAGAAAATTTGATTGGAAAGATAGATGTTTTTCACTCCTCTGATTGGACTCAGCCGCCGTCCAACTCTTTCAAGGTTACGACGGTTCACGATGTTGTTCCGGTTAAATACCCTGCTTTGTCTTCAGCGAAGTTGATTAATAATCAAAAATTGCGTTTAGAATGGGTAAGAAAAGAGGTGGATAGAATTATAGTTCCATCTTTTTCTACAGCTTTGGATTTGGAAGATATAGGTTTTAAGAGAGAGAAAATCAGAGTGATTCCTGAAGCTTTGGATTCTAGTTTTAAACCTGTCAAGAAACGAGAAATTGAAAAAGTTAAGCAAAGATTGAGAATTCGGGGAAAGTATCTGCTTTCAGTAGGTGTAAATGAAAGGAAGAATACAAGAAGAATTATTGAAGCGTTAGAGAAAATTAGAGCAGAAACTGATATCCAGTTGGTAATTGTTGGTAATTCTTTTGTAAATTTACCTCAAACTCCTGGAGTGATTTTTACCGGTTTTGTATCTTATGATATCCTACCTTCATTGTATTCGGGAGCTGAAGCTCTGGTTTATCCATCTTTATATGAAGGTTTCGGTCTTCCAATTTTGGAAGCTTTTTCTTGTAAAACTCCCGTTGTTACTTCAAATTTAGGTAGCATGGCAGAAGTTGCGGGTAGAGCCGCTGTCTTAGTTGATCCTTACGATGTTTACTCTATTTATGAAGGCATTCGAAAAGCAATCTTAAATAGGAGTAAACTTATAAAATTGGGGTTAAAGCGTTTGAAAAATTACTCTTGGGAAAGAACCGCAAAAGAAACATTAAAAGTTTATCTAGAGAGTAGTTAGAACTTTGTTTTTTTATATTATTAGATATTTTTTGTTTTGCTGATAATCAAATTTAAATTTTTCTTTTAATAGAGTAGAATTGTTAATTTATAAGAATATGCATATAGCTATAGATGCTAATGAAGCCAATACTAAAGAGAAAGTAGGTGTTTCTAATTATGCTTTTGAGATATTATGGGGATTTTATAGACTTAACAACCTAAAAAGTAATCCAAATACTTTTTCGATATTTCTAAAATCTAATCCCAATGACGATTTACCGAAAGAAAATATTTTTTGGAAGTATAAGGTCGTAAAAGGAAATAAATTTTGGGTTTTGAAAAAGTTAACGCTTCAGTTATATAAAAGACCTAGGCCTGATGTTTTTTTTACACCTTCCCATTACTTACCATTATCTTTAAAGATACCAAAAATTTTTACCTTGCATGACCTAGGATATCTCAAATTTTCGGATCATTTTAAAAAATATGATTATTGGCAATTAAAGTACTGGACTGCTATTTCTATATATGTATCAAAATATATCATTGCTGTTTCATATTCAACGAAAAATGATATTGTGCGACAATATCCTTTTGCTTTAAAAAAAATTAGGGTGATATATCATGGTTTTGATAATAGAAGATTTAATACAAAAATTAATAATAATTTTGTGCGACAAATATTGAAAAAATATAATATAGATGAAAACTATATCTTGTTTATTGGCACGTTAAAGCCTAGTAAAAATATAGAAGGTTTGATTGAAGGGTTTTATTTAATAAAAGATAGGTTTCCAGAGTATAAATTGGTAATAGCGGGTAAAAAGGGATGGCTTTATGATTCTATTTACAATAAAGTCAGAGAAAAAAAACTTGAGAATAGAGTAATTTTTACAGATTATATTTCAGAGGAAGATAAACCAGCGATTATAAAGGGAGCAAGAGTTTTTGTTTTACCTTCTTTTTGGGAAGGTTTTGGAATGGATGTTTTATCTTCTTTTGCCTGCGGAACACCTGTTGTTTTAAGTAAACTTGCCAGTCTTCCTGAAGTGGGAGGTAGTGCTGGAATTTATGTAGATCCTTTTAGTCCGATTAGTATTTCCGAAGGGATTAGTAAAGTTTTGTTGATGAATAAATTAGAATATAATAATCTCGTAGAAAAAGGTTTTAAACAAATTAAAAAATTTTCTTGGGATAAAACTGCAATAAAAACGATTAGTTTAATTGAAAATGCGGTATGATACCTTTTAGAGAAAATATAAAATTTACAAATAAAGGAATTTGTTTTTGTGATAAAAACGGCAATATTTTAAGTTTAAATGAAGCTTTTAAAAAGGCTATAAGTAGATTTTATAATTATTTTTTGGATTTTAGATTGTTTTTGATACATATTGTTAGTTTTCATATACCTTTTCATATTATACGGAAATTTATATTTAAGACTGCAGGAGTTAAAATTGGTAAAGGTTCAACCATTCATATGGGTTGTAGGTTTTTTGAACCGAAGGGGGTAAAGATTGGCGAAGATACAATTATCGGTAATAACGCGCTTTTAGATGGTAGATCATCACTTCATATTGGTAATCACGTGGATATTGCTTCAGATGTTATGATTTACAATTCAGAGCATGATATAAATGATCCCGAATTTAAGGCGATATCTAATAAAGTAAAGATTGGAGATTATTGTTTTATAGGTCCAAGATCAATTATTTTACCGGGTGTTTCAATTGGTAAAGGAGCTGTAGTTTGCGCAGGGGCTGTAGTAACTAAAGATGTTCGGGAGAATACAATTGTAGCTGGGATTCCTGCTAAAAAAATTGGTGTTAGAAAGCTTAATAATTATTCATATATTTTGGGTAGATCTAAGCTTTTTATATAATTGAATAGTATTATTACTCATGAAATATTTCATGAAAATAGGATATATTATTTGTACAATATTATTTATAAATTATTTATTAATACCAAATCTAAAATTTCCAGAAAAAATAGATGATTCCTTAACATCAAATGAACCAGCTGATACAGAAGATATTAAAAGAAGAGCGTATTTTACAAATTATAAAAGAGAAGAAGTTATTGAATATTATATAGATCAATTTAAAAATAATTATTTTTTACATGTGGTTAAATTACCTACATTTAGATTAAATTATCCTCCAGAAGAAGCACAAATAATTATAAGAGACCAAACAAGAAGCACTTATTTAGAAGAAATTGTTCATCCTTTTAGAGAAAGCATATTTATTAATGGTTTTGAACCAAAAGATCCTAAAGACACGATAATTATAGAAAATAAAAATTGGAGGCAAAAAATTATTGTTAAAGCTGTAAATAGCAATATTTATATTAGATTGTTGATAGGTGTAATTACTTTATTAATAATCCCTTATATTTATAAATCTTGGATAGAAACGATAAATGACTTTATTAAAGTTTTGTCAAAATTATGGAACTTTCGATAGCAATAGTTAATTACAACACGAAAATAATTACTAATAATTGTATTAAGTCAATTTTAAAAAATTCAAAAGGTTTGAATTACGAAATAATTATTATAGACAATGCGTCAGTGGATGGTTCGTATGATTTTTTAGTAAAAAAGTATAAAAATTATAAAAATATTAGAATCATTAAAAGCAAAAAGAATTTAGGTTTTGCTAAGGCTAATAACAAAGCGGCGAAAATTGCCAAGGGTAGATATTTGTTGTTTCTGAATTCAGACACAATCATTGAGAATAATATTTTTGGTAAAATAATAGATTGGATGGATAAAAATAATGATGTTGGGATAATTACTTGCGCGTTGAAAAATAACGATGGTACCTTGCAAGGTTCGGGGGGTTTTTTTCCTACATTATTTAGGGTTTTTTGCTGGATGTTTTTTGTTGAAGATATACCTCTGCTTGACCTTTATATTAAACCGTTTCATCCAGTTCATAAAAAGTCCTTTTTCTACAAAGGTTTAAGTCAATTTAATAAGGAAAGAGAGCAAGATTGGGTAACTGGGGCATTTTTACTTACTAGAAAAGGAATATTCGATAAAGTTAATGGTTTCGATGAAGATTATTTTATGTATACAGAAGAAGTTGATTATTGTTACCGAGTAAAAAAAATGGGCTTAAGGGTATTTTATTTACCAAAGTGGAAAATAATTCATCTTGGAGGCGCTAGTAGTACTAAGGAGTTTCCTATTATCTCTGAGTATAAAGGAATTAAAATTTTCTATAAGAAAAATATGCCTAATTGGCAGTTTCCTTTTTTAATATTTTTTTTGAAAGCCGGAGCGTTATTGAGAGCTTTAATCTTTGGCTTGATTGAAGGGAGGAAAGCCTATGAGATATATATTAAAGCATTTAAGGTTGCCTAAATGGATCTATAAATATTTAGGTGCTCTAGTAATATTGCTGGTTACTCTTTACCCGAAATTTCCACTATTTAATATTAGTGGGGCTTTTGTGGCTATACGTTTTGAAGATCTTGTATTAATTTTAGTTGGTGTCGTTGTATTTATATCCTTAAGTCAGAACATTAAATATTATACAAAGAACAAAATTGTTAAAGTTATGGTTCTTTATCTTTCAATCGCTTTTATTTCGCTTTTATCATCGGCATTTATTACCAAGACTATCGATCTTAAAATCGGGTTTTTTCATTGGCTAAGGAGAGTTGAGTATTTTTTACCTTTTGTTTTGGGTCTGGAGATTATCAGAAAAAATATTAATTTTTCATTTTTCTTTAAGTTAATTTTAGTGGTTGTTTTTTTAGCTTTTATCTACGGTTATGGCCAGAAGAATTTTTATTGGCCGATGATTGTTACACAGAATCAAGAGTATTCTAGAGGAATTGCTTTGCGTTATGTTCCGGGGGGCCATATAAATTCTACTTTTGCCGGGCATTATGATTTAGCAACTTTTCTGGTTATGGTTTTACCTATTATAATTACCGCCTTTTTTATTTTTGCAAGTTTTATTGATAAATTGATTATCTTTACGGCTTATCTTGCTTCGATGTGGCTTTTAGTGAACGCTGCATCAAGGATTTCAATATTTTCATATTTTTTTTCAGTTTCTTTGGCGCTTTTATTGGTTAAGAAATACAAAGCTATAATACCGATTGTTTTACTTAGTTTGGTTTTTGCCTTATATTCATCAAATCTTTTATTGAGATACTCCAGGTTAATAGAGGTTTTAAAAGAAAGTTTTAGTTATAATGTTAATCTAGTTGGTAAGGTGTATGCAGAAAGCGAAATTAATCTTAAAAGAAATGTGTTCACTCCAACACCTACACCAACACCTGTATTGGAGGACAGGTCAAGCAATATCCGTTTGAATGTTGAATGGCCCAGAGCGGTGAGAGCCTTTATTAAAAATCCTCTTTTAGGAACAGGTTATTCTTCTATAACGCTGGCGACAGATAACGATTTCTTGAGAGCTTTGGGGGAAACTGGAATTTTGGGTTTTTTGTCGTTTATTTTGGTATTTTTGAGGTTAATTTTGGAATTCTTAAAGAGAATTCCTTTCGAAAAATTTCTGGCTAAAGAGGAATTAGCTTTTGTCGCTGGGCTTTTTGGCGGTTTGAGCGGAATATTTATCAATGCTTTCTTTATAGATGTTTTTGAAGCTTCAAAATTTGCAATAGTTTTTTGGTTTTTTATTGGTATGTCGCAGGGATTATTAAGTACAGAAAAAGGAGAATATTAGGATGAGAATATTTATGAGATTTAAATATCTAGAATATTTTATTTTGTTTTTAATACTAATTTTCGCTTTTTTAATTAGGTTGTATAAAATCGAGAATCCCGTAGCCGATTGGCACTCTTGGAGGCAGGCAGACACCTCTTCGGTAACAAGAATTTATGTCAATGAAGGTGTAAATCTTTTACTACCAAGATATTATGATATTTCAACAATACAAACAGGTAAGTTTAATCCCCGTGGATATAGATTTGTTGAATTTCCTTTATACAATTTTTTACATTTTCTTCTTTATAATATTTATCCAAAGTTTTCATTGGAAATTTGGGGTAGGCTTCTTTCGGTAATTTTGTCTATTATTTCGGGAATTTTGATTTTCTTTATAGGCAGATGGGTTGAAAATAAATGGTATGGTTTGGTTTCGTCTTTTTTATTTTTGTTTATTCCCTTTAATATTTATTATTCAAGGGTTATTTTGCCTGAACCTTTGGCGGTTTGTTTGGGTCTTTTATCTTTGTCATTTTTTATATTGTTTGTTGAGAGATATAAAGTTTATTATCTTTTTTTCGCAGCTATTTTTTTATCTTTGGGAGTTTTGGTTAAACCTTTCGTACTTTTTTATTCGATTCCAATGATTTTTCTACTCTTGAGAAATTTCGGTTTTAAAAAGGTATTTAATGATAAGGTTTTATTATCATCTTTAGTAGTTTTTGTGCTTATTATTATATTACCTTTTGTTTTGTGGCGTTTGTGGGAAACTCAATTCCCAGAAGGGATTCCCTTTTGGAAGTGGATGTTTAATGGGGATAGGATTCGTTTTAGACCTTCATTTTGGCGGTGGATTTTCGGCGAGAGAATTGGACATTTGATTTTGGGAGGCTGGGGTTTGGTGCCATTTGTTTTAGGCTTTTTAGTAAAATCCAAAAATAGTTTCGAAAGAATATTTTTTTTAAGCTCTGCTTTTTATTTGATATTGGTTGCAACCGCGAATGTTAGACATGATTACTATCAGACTTTAATAATCCCCTCTATTTCTTTAATTTTGGCCAGAGGTTCATTCTGGATGTTTCAAACAAAATGTTTTAATAAAGTTGCACTAGTTTTTGTACTCTTTTTTTGCCTTGGGATAGGCTTTATCACAAGTTTATCTACTATAAAAGATTTTTATAATGTAAATCACCCTGAGATAATAATGGCAGGAAGCGCTCTTGATAAACTTGCTCCTAAGAATTCTCTTGTTATCACTCCTTATAATGCAGATACGGCTTTTTTGTATCAAACTAATCGTTATGGTTGGCCTTATTTGGATAGGTCTATTGATGAACTGATAGAAAAAGGGGCGGAATTTTATGTTTCTGTTAATTTTGATTCTCAAACCAAGGAATTATCTGAAAATTTTGAATTGGTGAAAAAGACGGACAGTTATATAATTTTGGATTTAAAAAGGAGAAAAATATGAAGATACTAATGCTTGTACCATATTTGCCTACGATTACCATGAGTGGGGGTCAAACGCGTTGGTATAATATCATTAAATATCTTGCTAAAAAACACGATATTACCTTGTTTTCGTTAATTAAAGATGATAGTGAAAAAAAATTTATTCCAGAACTTCTAAAGTATTGTAAAAAGGTTAAAGTATTTACTCGCCCTAGGAAACCTTGGACAATAAGAAATATATTGTTGTCTATTTTCGGGCCATATCCCTTATTGGTAGTAAGAAATCGCTCTTTAGAGGAAAAAAGAGAGATAGAAAAGGAACTTAAAGGGGAAAGTTATGATTTGATCCACGCAGAAACATTTTATGTAATGCCTCATTTGGGAAAAACTTCAGTTCCTACAATTTTAGTCGAGCAGACAATTTGGCATGAAGTTTATAAACATTATGTTATGCATGAAATTCCTTTTATATTAAGGCCTTTTTTTCTTATGGACGTTTGCAAAATAAAGTTTTGGGAAAGATTTTACTGGGGGAGGGCTGACCGGCTTTTTTCGGTTTCTTTAGAAGATAGGGAGGCTATGCTTAAGATAGTTCCTTGGAAGAAAGTTGGTATAATTCCGAATGGAGTTGACACAAAGTATTATCGTGAAAAACATGTGAAAAAATATTATCCTCCGAGAATACTTTACGGAGTTACCAACTTTGAATGGCTTCAAAATCAGGAAGCAACCGAAATCTTAATCAAGGATATTTGGCCAATCATAAAAAAAAGATGCAGTAATGTAAAAATTTGGATCGTTGGTAGGAAAATACCCTCCTGGATTAAAATGGAAAGTAAAAAGGGAGATATTTTATATACGGAGAATATTCCCGACGCCAGAGAAGCGTATAAGGGTGCATACTTAATGGTTGCTCCCATAAAGGGAGCAGGAGGAACAAGGCTTAAAATTTTGGAAGCTATGGCATCTGGATTACCTGTGGTTTCGACAAGCATAGGTGTTGCTGGATTGGATCTGAAGGATGGAAAAAATGTTCTGGTTGCTGATACCAATGATGCTATTGCTAATAAGGCTTTGAAACTTTTAAATGATAAAAAGCTTGCTAGAAATATAGGGGTTGCCGGAAGGAGACACGTTGAGAGAAATTTTGATTGGAAAACTATTGTCAAGTTACATGATCCTGTTTATGAGGAGTTGGTGAGGAAATGAAAAAAATAAAACTCTCAATTATTATTTTAAGTTACAATACTAAAGATCTTTTAAAAAATTGTCTTTTGTCTTTAGAGAGGGTTAGGAATGAGATTGATTTTGAAGTTATTGTTCCGGACAATGGTTCTTCTGATGGATCCTTAGAAATGTTGAGAAGGGATTTTCCTTGGGTTAAAAAGGTAATTGAAATAGGGGAAAATTTAGGTTTTGCGAGAGGGAATAATAAAGCCAGAGATTATGTGGATGGAGAATATGTCTTGTTTTTAAATTCGGACACCTTGGTCTATAAAAAAACGCTTTTGGAAATGGTAAATTTTATGGACATTAATAAAAAGGTGGGAGCATCCACTTGTAAGGTTGTTTTGAAGAATGGTAGGTTGGATAAAGATACAAGAAGATCGTTTATAACTCCCTGGATAGGTCTTACTCATATTTATTTGAGGTTGGATAGAATTTTTCCTAAGTCTAGAATCTTTGCCAAATATTGGTACGGTTATATTCCAGAAGATCAGATTCATGAAGTTGACGCTATACAAGGAGCCTTTTTTTTGGTTAGAAAAAAAATCCTAGATGAAGTTGGGTGGTTTGACGAAGATTATTTTTTAGATGGGGAGGATATTGATCTTTGCTGGAAAATTAGAAACGCAGGTTGGAAGATAGTTTATTATCCTAAAGTAAAGATAATGCACATTAAGGGGGCTTCCAAGGGGAAAAATAAAAATGTTATTTGCAAATCAAGGAACGAGATATTGAAATACAGATTAGCTGGTGTTAATTCTATGGAGATTTTTTATAGAAAGAGGCTTTGGAGTAAATATCCACTTTTATTAAATATCTTGGTTATTCTGGGAATTAAATTGTTAAAGACTATAAGAATAATTAAAATTTTGGTTTTTAATTAGCTATGAAAATATTAATAGATGCTAGGATGTACGGTTTAGAAAATTCGGGGATAGGAAGGTATTTAATAGAGTTAATTGGGAATCTGGTTAAAGTTGAGAGCAAATTTGATTTTGTAATACTTTTGAGGAAAAAATACTTTGATGAATTGAACTTTACTTGTAATTGGAAGAAAATATTGGCCGATTTTAGGCATTATTCGCTTGAGGAACAAATTAAATTACCTTTTATTATAAAAAGTGAAAATCCGGATCTTATTCACTTCCCACATTTTAATATACCCATTTTAGTAAATAAAAAATTTGTAGTTACAATACACGATATGACCATACATGATCAGTCTCATGAAGCTAGTCTTTTACCATATCCAATTTTTGTAATTAAAAAATTCTTTTATAAGTTTGTATTTTTAAATGCGGTTTCGAGATCAACTAAAATTATTGTCCCGAGCTTTTATGTTAAGAGAAGAATAGTTGATTATTACAAGGTTAAATCAAATAAAATTAGAGTGGTTTACGAGGGAATTAGTATGAATAAATCTTTGAAATATCTCTCAAGAAAAAGCAATATTTTAAAGAAAAATAAACTTAGGAGCAGAAAATATTTGTTTTATGCAGGAAACGTCTATCCTCATAAAAATTTGGATATTGTCTTGGATGCACTGTATTACCTTAGAAATAATTGTAAGGGTTTAAATCTCTCTTTCGTAATAGCTGGTAATTTAAGAAGGTTTGAAGAAAGACTCAAAAGAAGAATAAAAACACTAAATTTGGAGGATAATATCAAGTTATTGGGTTTTATCAACGATGAAGAAATGAGTCTTTTATATAACCATTCGATGGCCTTTGTATATCCCTCTTTATCTGAAGGTTTCGGCTTGCAGGGTTTGGAAGCTATTTCATCCGGAACTATTTTGATTGCTTCAGATATACCTGTCTTTAGAGAAATTTATGGTAGTTTTGCTTATTATTTTGATCCGTATAATTACCGATCGTTGGCAAAGGTAGTAAAAAAAATTTTTCAGATGGATAGGGAGGAAAGAAAGAGGTATTTAGTTACTGCAAGAAAGTTTATTAAGAGGTATTCGTGGGAGAAAATGGCAAACGATACATTTAACATTTATAAAAATATTTTATTTTAAGGATTTATGAAAGTTGCATTGGTTTACGATAGAGTTAATAAGTGGGGTGGAGCGGAAAGAGTTTTGTTAACTTTACACGAAATGTTTCCTGACGCATGTCTTTATACTTCTTTGTATAATCCTAAAAGGGCTTCATGGGCTAAAGTTTTTCCGAAAGTTATACCATCCTTTTTACAAAAAATGCCCTTTTTTAATACAAAGCATGAACTTTTGCCGATCTTTATGCCATTGGCATTTGAATCGTTTGATTTTTCAGAATATGATCTTGTTATTAGTGTAACAAGTGAAGCGGCAAAGGGTATAATTACGAAACCTGATTCTTTTCATGTCTGTTATTGTTTAACGCCGACAAGGTATCTTTGGAGCCATTATCATGAGTATTTTAAAAATCCAGTTTTCCGTTTTATTTCCAAGCCTTTTGTGGATTATCTGAAAATTTGGGATAAGATTGCTTCACAGAGACCGGATATCATGATTGCAATATCCAGCGAGGTTAAAAGAAGAATAAAGAAATATTATGGAAGAGATTCTGAAATCATTTATCCTCCTGTTGATCTTGAAAAATTCGATATTGGAAGTTTAAAGATTAATGAAGGGAATTATCGAAAAAAGAAATATTATTTGATTGTTAGCCGTTTGGTTCCTTATAAAAAAGTTGATCTGGCAATAGAGGCTTTTAATTGTCTTGGTTATCCTTTGTTGATTGTGGGAACAGGGAGTGAGGAGAAAAGATTAAAAAAAATGGCAAAAAAAAATATTAGATTTGCCGGATTTGTAAAAGATAAAGAATTGGTTGAGAAATATGCCGGGGCAATAGCTTTTATCTATCCGCAGGAAGAAGATTTTGGTATAACCGCTCTTGAAGCGCAGGCTTTGGGTGTTCCTGTGATTGCTTTTAGGAAAGGTGGTGCTGTTGATACTGTCGTAGAAGGGAAAACAGGAGTTTTTTTTGGAAAGCAGACTAAAGATTCTTTGATCAATGCTGTAAAATTATTTGAAAGAATGGATAAAAGGGGTTTGAAAAATTATTGTTTTGCTAATGCGAAAAGATTTTCTAAAGAAAGATTTAAAAAAGAGTTCTTGGACTTGATAAATCTAAAAGTGTAATATTAATATTACTTTTATGATACCTGTAATCATTTGTGGAGGATTTGGGACGAAACTTTGGCCGATAAGTCGAGAACACAAACCTAAACATTTTTTACCTTTAATTGGTGGTAGATCATTATTTCAAATAAATTATGAAGTTTTAAGGACGTATTTTGACCCAAAACAAATATACATTTCAACTAACGAAGATCAAGTGAATATAGCCCGAAGTCAGGTTAAAGAAATTCCTCAAGAAAACTTTATACTAGAACCTGAAATGCGTAATCAAGGTCCTGCTACAGGTCTGATTGCCGCCTTTTTGTTTAAATTGGGCTTCCACGATGAACCGTTTATGCTCGTGCAAGTGGATGATTTAAGGGAACCGCAGGAGAATTTTATAAAAATGATTCAAGATTGTGACAAAATAGCCCGGAGGGAAGAAAAATATATAACTGGCGGAATGAAAGTCGATTTTCCGATTATGGGTGTGGATTATTTAATAAGAGGCGAAAAAGTTTCTGATGAAGGATCGGTTGGGATATATAAGGTTGCCAAATTTATCTGGAGAAGCAGCAAAGAGGAAACGGAAGAGTTGATAAAGCAGGAGGGTGTTCTGGTACATACCAATCATACTTGTATGACACCAAGAAATTTACTCAAAATGTTGGAAAAATATCAACCTAGTTGGTATGAACCTTTAAATAATTATATCAATGGTGCGGATTTAAAAATAGAATATAAAAGAATGCCTCCCGGTCCTATTGAAGATGTTACCCAAAAGGTTCACGAAAATGGCGAGTCTTTAGTCGTTGAATTACCGTTTAAGTGGTATGACATAGGGACATTTGAAAGTTTGCATGAGTATTTGAAATTAAAAGGGTTGTATAAAGTGGAGGAAAATGTTATAGATTTACATGGAAAGGATAATTTTGTAAGACTTGATGATCCCAATAAGGTTGTTTCGCTTGTTGGAGTTGATAATTTGGTTGTTGTAGATACTGGTGATGCTCTTTTGATTTGTGATAAGAAAAAAAGTGGCGAGGTCAAAGATGCCTTAGTAAAGGTAAAGGAAAGGAGGTTGTCATTAACCTAGGTTGGGGTATACTATAATTTGCTGCCCAAATATGTTATCGATTTCGGACAGGAAAAGGTTGGAAACTTTTGAAGTTGTAAAAAGGATTATTGATATATTAGGTTCTATTTTTTGTCTTTTGTTATTTTCTCCCTTGCTTTTAATTACAGCTTTTGTTATTAAGATAACTTCGCCCGGTCCTGTTTTTGCAGATATTCCCAAGAGAGTTGGAAAAGGAGGTAAACTTTTTAGACTTTATAAATTTAGGTCAATGATCGTTAACGCTCACAATCTGATGAAAAGTGATCCTAAATTTAAGGATTTGTATAAGGTTTATAGGGAAAGTAGCTACAAATTGCACAAGGATCCCAGAGTTACCAAAGTAGGTAAAATTATTAGGAGATATTCAATCGATGAAATGCCCCAGTTTATAAATGTTTTAAAAGGTGAAATGAGTATTGTAGGACCCAGAGCATACTATAAAGATGAGTTGGAAGAACAGCAAAAAAAGTATCCCCACACCAGAGAGTTGGTAAAAGAAGTTCTCAAAGTAAAACCGGGAATTACGGGGTATTGGCAGGTTTCGGGTAGAAGCGAGGTAAATTTTGATAAAAGGATAGAGATGGACGCTTATTACGCTAGGAAAAAATCGATTTTATTTGATATTTTAATTATTCTTAAAACCCCTTGGGCTATGATCACAGGTAAAGGTGCTGTTTGATTTCTTTTAATACTTTCCTTTTTTAATGTATTATTATTAGTTATGGATGATCTTTCAGGCTACAAAAAAAGGTTTGTTGTTGAAGAAGCTAAGTCTTTATTGGTTCCGGAAAATAAAAAGGAAGAGGGTGTTTCTCGATCGTTTAAAGCAAGGAAAATTGGATTTAAGGTTTTTTCTAAAAGGGGAATATTTATTGTCTTTTTACTTCTGATTTTTTTTCCTTTGCTGGTTGAGGGATATTTTGTATACAAAGTCTATCAGGAGGGAATAAAATTAAGATTTTTAGTAAATGAGGCTATTAATTCGGTTAAAGCAAAAGACTTAAATATTTTAGAAGCCAATCTTTCTAATATAAATAAACAATTAATTAGCTTTAAGTCTTCATTTGATAAGATTTACTGGCTTAGATTTATTCCTAAGGTTGGTATTTATGTTGAAGATTTAGGTCATGCGATAAATGCAGGATTTTATGGAATTGATCTATCTAATTTGCTTATTGAAATCGTTGAGCCTTATTCTGATGTTATTGGATTTAATAATAGTAATTTGAAAGAAACGAAAGCTAGTAATTCCCAAACTGCTCAAGATAAGCTTGATTTTGTAATCAAAACTTTACCCTCCTTGATATCAAACGCCGACAAAGTAGTTGAAAAAATGGATTTAATAAAAAATGAGATAGATTATATAAATTATGAAGACTATCCGGATAAGCTTTTTCATTACGAAATAAAAACCACTGTTAGTAAGATTGTTGAGGTAAGTGATTTCATCGGCAAATCATTGAAGAATGCAAAACCACTTCTAGAAGTTATGCCCTTTATTTTAGGTATTGATGATGAAAGAACTTATCTTGTACTTTTCCAAAATGACAAAGAATTAAGACCCACAGGGGGGTTTATGACAGCATATTCTATAGCAAAGGTTAGAAATGGGAGATTTGATCCAACAATATCAAATGATATTTATAATCTTGATGACAATTATAAACCTTCAAAGGTTGCTCCTGATCCGATAATAAAATACCTAAAAGGGCCTTATCTTTTATCTAATAAACTAAGATTAAGGGATATGAATTGGTCGCCTGATTTTTCACAATCAATGAAACTTTTTTCTCAAGAAATAGCCAAAGCTGGGATTGTAAATATAGATGGGATAATTTCTGTAGATACTCAAGTATTGGTTGATGTTTTAGAGGTTCTGGGAGCTGTCAATGTACCGGGTTACGGAAGATTTAGCAACGATGTTATTCCTGAATGTAATTGCCCGCAGGTAATATATGAACTTGAAAGTTTTGCCGATATAGAAGGTCCAATCGTTTGGAGTGAAAATGAACCAGATAAAATTGTTTATGCTCCACCCAATTATGACAATAGAAAAAAGATAATTGGACCTTTAATGAATTCCATTCTTTCAGCTTCTCTTGGTTTGTCAAATGAAAAAATACCTGCTCTTTTTGAAGCTGGTATGAGGGCTTTAATGGAAAAGCATATTTTGGTTTTTTTGAAAGATGAGAAAGCCCAAAAAGCTATAGAAAGTTTTGGTATTGGAGGTACGATAAAAGATTATCCTGGGGATTATCTTTATATAAACGATGCTAATTTGGGTGGAAGGAAATCAAATCTCTATGTAAAGCAGGAAGTTTTTCAGGAAATTGAAGTTGATAAAGAGGGAAATGTAATAAAAACTTTGGTTGTTACATACAAAAATCCAGAAAAGCATGATGGTTGGCTAAATTCAGTCTTACCAAATTGGGTAAGAATCTATGTTCCCAAAGGTAGTGAACTTATTTCAATTAGCGGACTTGGTGAAAAAAGTGATCCTTATGAGGAATTCGGGAAAACCGTATTTGCTGGTTTTTTCGAATTAAGACCACAAGGTGTGGTTAAGTTAAGTGTAAAATATAAATTACCCTTCAAAATTGGTGATGATTATTCTTTATTTATTCAAAAGCAGCCGGGTAAAGGACCGATAGTTTATTCAGTTAAATTAGGAAAGGATGAAAGAGAAATGGTTATTAAAGAGGATAAAAAGATAAGTTTAAAGGTGAGATAATGTCTAGGGCAAATTTCGCTTCAGAGGGAATAGTTTTAGCTAGAAAGAACTATTCGGAAGCTGATAAAATATTGCGAGTTTTGTCGAGAAAACACGGCAAGATAAGTTTGCTTGCCAAGGGAGTGAGAAGACCAAAAAGTAGGAAAAGAGCTTATATTGAAATTTTTAACAGAATTAATTTTTCAGCCGCTTCTTCAAAGGGTATGAATATAATTACCGAGGTGGAAATAATTGATACGTTTTCCGATTTTAAGAAGAATTTAAAAAAAGTTGCCCTGGCTTATTTTTTTGTTGAAATAGTTGATAAGGTTATAAGGGAGGGAGAAAAGAATGAAGAGATCTATAATATTCTTTTGTCTTTTTTAAACAAGTTAAGATCAAATGAATCGTTAAAAAAAATCCGCAGAGAATTTGTTTTAAATACTTTAGTTTCTTTGGGTTTTTGGCCTAAAGAGAAACCTCATTCTAATCCTGATGAATTACTTGAAGAAGTTCTTGAGTATCCTCAAAATTCGATGATTGTTGGAAAGAAACTTTTTTCATAGGAAAAAATATTTATAAATAGGCTGTTATTTTTTTGAACCTTTTTATTATTAGTTTCTTAATTTTTTGGTTATTGATATAATATTTTCGTGGCTGATCTAATGGATAAAATAATCTCTTTGACAAAGAGACGTGGCTTCATTTTCCCGGGTAGTGAAATTTATGGTGGATTGGCAAATACTTATGATTATGGTCCTTTAGGGGTTGAAATTTTACGGAATATTAAAAATATCTGGTGGGATTTTTTTGTGAATAAAAGAGAAAATATTTTTGGTTTGGATACGAATATTTTAATGAATCCAAAAGTTTGGGAGGCTTCAGGGCATACTTCAAGTTTTAACGACGTGGTTTTAGATTGCAAGGACTGCAAAACTAGAAACAGGGTGGATCATTTAATTGAAGATTACTTTCAAAATAAAGGAAAGGAGGTAAAAGTCGAAGGTTTAAAAATAGAGGATCTTGAGAATATCATTAATAGAGAAAAAATAAAATGCCCCAATTGTCAAGGTTTTAATTGGGCAAAACCAAAAAAGTTTAATTTACTTTTTGAAACTCGTGTGGGAATTATTTCAGAGGAAAAGTCTTTGGTTTATCTAAGGGGAGAGATTGCCCAAGGAATGTTTGTGAATTTTAGAAATGTTCTTAATTCCCTTTCACCAAAACTTCCGTTTGGTTTGGCTCAAAGCGGTCCGGCTTTTAGAAATGAAATAACCTTGGGGAAATTAACGTTTAGGACTTTGCAGTTTAATTTATCCGAATTTGAATATTTTTTTGATGCTGAAAAAATGAGTTGGAAAGATCAATTTAATTATTGGAAAGATGAAATGTGGAAATGGACTAGAGATGTTTTGGGTTTAAAGGAGGAAAATCTTAGATGGCGGGTTCATTCTGATGAAGAAAGGTCTTTTTATTCCCAGAGAACCGAGGATATTGAGTATAAATATCCTTGGGGCTTTAAAGAACTTTATGGCATTGCCTATAGGACAGATTATGATTTAAAAAATCATATGGAAAAGTCAGGGGTTGATTTAAGATATTATGATTCAGAGTCTAAACGAAAATTTATTCCTCATGTTATAGAGCCAACCTTCGGGATGGATAGAAGTTTGCTGGCAATTCTTTTTGATTGTTATTTTGAAGATAGTGAGAAGAAAAGAGTGGTTTTAAAAATTAAACCCAATCTCGCTCCTTATAAGATAGCTGTTTTTCCTCTTTTGGCAAACAAGCCTGATTTGGTGGTTGAAGCACGAAAGATATTTGAAAAACTTAGTTTGAAATATCCTTGTTTGTGGGATGATAGGGGAAATATAGGTAAGCGCTATTTTTCTCAAGATGAGATTGGAACTCCTTGGTGTGTAACTGTTGATTTTAAAACTTTGGAAGATGGTTCTGTAACTGTACGCGATCGTGACACTACTAAGCAGGAGAGAGTTTTGATTGATTCTCTTGGAAGATATTTTCAGGAAAGGCTAGGTTAAAGATAAAAGATTTAATTATCATTTTTAAAGTTTTACTGATAAAATAGAATTGCTATGAAGAAATTTATACCCTTGATTTTGTTTTTTTTGGGAATTACAACTTTGACCTTGGCATTTTTTATAATTAAGGGAAAAAACTTCAAGAAAAATGATGAAATTTTGGAAAAAGAAACTTCATCTCTTAAATTATCTCCTAATGAAAGGCCGTTTGTATCGTTAATTCCTGCTTCGGATGGTCATTATTTGAAAATGAAGGTAGAAAGGATTAAATTTTCTGCAGAAAGTTTGGACTATGAGCTTTTGTATCAAGTTGAAGGTGGTATTCAGCAGGGTGTTCCAGGTTCGGTAAGCTTGGAAGGAAAAGATTTTTTTGAAGCCGATCTTCTTCTTGGATCTGAATCGTCGGGAAAATTTCGATACGATGAAGGAGTGGAAACAGGAACTTTAACCCTTCGTTTTCGTGATAAAAATGGCAAATTGTTAGTCAAGTTTGAGACGGAATTTCATCTTCAAGCGAGTACAAAGCTTTTAACTTCACTTGATGGAAAGTTTAAATATGAACTTAAGAAAAAATCTGACGGATATTTTGTAACAATGAATGTAATTGGCTTTCCCAGTGAAATTCAAAGGGAAATTGTTGGTTTAAAATTGGGACCATATGGGATATTTAGTTCTGAAAGTGAAGCTTTGCCGGGTAGAGTTGAATTCGATGAATATGGTGAATATTTTAGAATAGATGGTCAGAATTTAGTTAGATTGGAAAAAGGTGAGTCTGAAAAATTGGGAGTATTTATTGCAGTGGAAAGTAAATAGTATTTTAGGTTTTTTTATTCTTCTTGAATATCACTATATCTAGTGTTCACACTCGGTATTGCTACATATTGACATATATGTGAAAATATATAAAAATGGTTATAATTGGTGAAAAGTGGTGAAAAATATACATAAGTATATCTGCCCGACTAATTAAAATGCTTATTGGGCAGTATGTAAGTAAATTAACAGATAAAGATAGACTAGCCGTACCAAAAAAATTAAGAATTGATTTGGGAAATGAACTTATTGTTGCTAAATGGTACGAAAATTGTCTTGTTTTGGTTTCTTTAAAATCTTGGCGGGATTTGTCAAAAAGGTTAATTGGTAAAACAGGTTTGATAACAAAACCAGTCAGGGATATTGATAGATTTATTTTAGGTTCGGCGTATGAAGTTAGTCTTGATAGCCAAGGAAGATTTATTTTGCCAGAGGTTTTAAAAGACTATTCTGGTATAAAAAATGACGTAGTGTTTTTAGGTTTGGGGGACAGAGTTGAAATATGGTCTCTGGAAAAGTGGAAAAGTCTTAACGAGACTTTAAAAGAATCGGCATCAAAAGCGATTGAGGAGATTTATTTAAATGAAAAATGATACAAGAAATATTTAATCATTATAAGAATGTTTTTAAGGTAAATTTCAGAACATTTATTCTGTTTATGAATAGTGCTCAGGATTTTAAACCTTCACCGACTCAAAAGCGTCATGAAAAAAATAATTGCAAGTCAAGAGTTTCATAAACCAGTAATGGTTAAAGAAGTTCTTGAGGCTTTTGAGATTGGAAAGGGTGCACATTTAAAAAATCTTTGCATCGTAGATGCAACAGTTGGCTTAGGAGGTCACGCTAAAGAATTTGTGAAAAGGGGAGTTTTTGTTATAGGGATTGATGCGGATAGAGAGAGTTTAAAAATTGCCGAGGAAGTTTTGAAAAAAGCCTGCCCTACCTTCCACATTTCCGGTGGAAGGTGTTATAAACTTCTTCACGGCAATTTTTCACAAATAAAAAGTTTGATTCAAGAATTTGAAGGCAAAAATATTAAGGGATTTCTTTTCGACCTTGGCATTTCAAGTTTTCAGCTTGACCACCTTAAAAGGGGATTTTCATACAAAAATGAGGATCAAGACCTTGATATGAGAATTGACCCTGAAAGCCAGAAAGTTTTAGCTAAGGATCTTATCGCCTTATTGGACAAGAAAAAGCTTACCGAAGTTTTTAGTCAGGTGATGCCTTTTGGAGCTTCTTTGAAGCTGGCAAATGAAATAGTGAGAGTTAGGAAAATTAAGCCGATTGAGACTGTTGGGGATTTTTTGCAGATACTAAAGCGATTGGAAAAATCAAAAAGAAGCATTAATACGGCGGCTTTGGCTTTACTTGCTTTAAGAATGGCGGTAAACAATGAAAGGGAAAATTTGCTTTCAGGTTTGTCTTTAGCATTTGAGGTTCTTGAGAGGGGTGGCAGGATTGTTGTGATTAGCTTTCATTCGGGTGAAGATAGAATTGTAAAACAATTTTTTAGGCAACAAGAGGTTTTAGGAAAGGCGAAGAATTTAAGTAAAAAACCTATTCTACCATCATATAGGGAAATATCGGAAAATCCTAGATCTAAAAGTGCAAGAATGCGGATAATTGAGAAATTATGAAAACAAAATATAGAAAAAATAAGTTTGCAGCTATTAGAAATCTTAAGTGTAGTTTGTTTTGGTTTTTTGATTTATTTTTACTGATTTTAAATGTCTACTTTGCGATTCAGATTTCTTCGATGGGTGTTCAAATGTATATGCATGAGGAAAAAATAAGGGATTTGGATAAGTCGGTTAATTTGTTATCAAATGAGCTTGTTTCACTTAATTCTTTAGTTAATTTAGAAAAATCCTCCAGTGACCTTGGTTTTGTTCAGCCTGAAAAGTTCATTTATATACAGTCCGGTAGTAGTACTTTTGCCAAAGCTCAATGAAATGCTTTTGCGATTAAAACTTCTTTTTACTTTTATTTTTTTCATTTTTTTTGTTTTGTTGGTTAGGCTTTACTATTGGCAGATTAGTAAGAATGAGGAATTATCAATTCAAGCCAAAATGCAGCAACAATCTAGCCTGAAAATCAATGCTCCAAGAGGAAGCATTTTAGCTTCAGATAAAAGTTATTTGGCAGTTTCAAAGGAAAGTTGGCTGATCTTCGCAAATTTACCAGAAATTGAAGAGCAGATAGATTCGATTGCTGATAGACTTTCTCCTTTATTTGTTGAGAATGTCGATGATAAAGATGCACTACTTTCTGAATCGAATAGAATCAAGGAAGTTTTGAGTAAAAAGAAGATAGTTTGGGCTCCATTAAAACAAAGAGTCGAAACATCGGTTAAAGAAAAAATCCAAAAAATGGGGATAAAGGGTATTGGTTTTGAAGAGCAGGAGGTAAGATATTATCCTGAAGCTTCAATCTCGGCACATCTTTTAGGTTTTGTTGGAAAAAATAGTAACGGCGGTGATCAAGGATACTTTGGCCTTGAGGGATACTATGATATTGTTCTTTCAGGTAAGCCTGGTTATCTGGTGAGGGATAGTGATGCAACAGGGTTGCCTATTGCAGGTGAGAATTTTAAAGAAATGCTGGCTATAAAGGGAGCGGATTTGTTAACATATATTGATAGGGGTGTTAATTTGAAATTAGATAAAAAGTTAAGGGAAGGAATTGAAAGATATGGCGCGAAAGGTGGTACTGCAATAGTAATGGATCCAAAAACTGGAGGAATTATTGCTATGAGTTCTTACCCTTCGTATGATCCTCGAAAATACTTTAATTTTAACGATCAACTTTTTCAAAATCCTGCGATAGCTGTGTCTTTTGAACCTGGTTCGATTTTTAAAGTATTGATTATGGCGTCTGCTTTGGATGCGAAGGTTGTCGAACCTAGTACCAAGTGTGATTTGTGTAAAGGACCGATTAAAATTGATAAATATACAATTGAAACTTGGAACAAGGTTTATTATCCGGAGTCTAATATGACTGATGTTATCATTCACTCGGATAATGTTGGTATGGTTTTTGTTGGACAAAAATTGGGTGTAGACAAAATGTTAAAGTATTTGAGTTTATTTGGAATAGGAGAAAAGACGGAAATTGATTTACAGGGAGAGATGAATCCTGGATTGCGGAAAAAAGAGGATTGGGGTTTGATTGATCTTGCTACGGCAAGTTTTGGTCAGGGAGTAGCTGTAACTCCAATTCAGATGATCAGAGCGGTGGGGGCAATTGCCAACAAAGGTGTAATTTTAAAGCCTAAAGTGGTGAATAAAATAGTAGGAGATGGTTGGGAAATGGACGTAAAAAAAGATACTGGAAAGAGAATCATTTCTGAAAGGGCGGCTAGGGAAATAACCACGATGATGGTTCAAGCGGCAGAAAAAGGTGAGTCAAAATGGACGAATCTTAAAGGGTTTAGAGTTGCTGGGAAGACGGGAACGGCTCAAATTCCCATAAAAGGCCATTATGATGAAGAAAAAACAATAGCCAGTTTTATAGGTTTTGCGCCTTATGAGGATCCGAAGTTTGTTATGCTTGTTACTTTAAGAGAGCCTCAAAGTTCTCCCTGGGCTTCAGAGACCGCTGCTCCTTTATGGTATTCTATTGCCAAAGATCTTTTTATACATTTTGGTATTCAACCAAAAAACTAGATAAAGTGTGCTAAAATAATTTATAAATTTTATGAATATCAGGGTTCAAGGCGGTCAGGTATTATCTGGTACGGTAAATATTTCCGGCTATAAGAATTCGGCAGTCTGTTTAATACCTTCTTCTATACTTTTTGATAAACCTGTTACTTTTTCAAATATTCCAGACATTTCCGATGTGGAAAGATTGATTAGTGTGTTAAAGAAGTTAGGGAGCAAGATAGATTATGAGAGGAGTATTGGGAAAATTACCATAGATAACTCAAAATTGAGATTTGATGAATTAACAAAAGAAGATTTGGGGAATATGAAAGGTATTTCACTACTTTGGGGTCCGATGTTGGCAAGGTTTGGTAGAGTTGTCTTTGAGGGTTTGCCGGGCGGATGCACGCTTGGTTTTAGAACCTTGACTCCACATTACCGAGCTTTTTCAGATTTGGGTGTAAAAGTTAATGAAGATAGGCATAGTGCGAGGATGGATATATCAGAGGCTTGTGGCAGAGAGATATTTTTAAGAGAGATGAGTCCAACTGCAACCGAAAACGTCATTATGCTGGCTGTAGGTCTAAAGGGTAAGACGAAAATTGTTGGAGCTGCGTCAGAACCGCAGGTACAAGATTTGTGTAATTTTTTGGTCTCTTGCGGCGCAAAAATTAAGGGAATAGCTTCGAGTATTTTGGAAGTCGAAGGTGGCAGTCAACTTACTCCTCACGAGTATAAGATTGTTTTCGATGATCATGAAGTGGCAACATTTTTGGCTATGGGAGCTTCGACGGGCGGCTTTGTAAGGGTGAATGGTGTAAATAAATGGTCTTTTGAGCCGATAAGACAAACTTTTGAATCATTTGGAGTGGATATTAAATATGATGGTGATTCAGCTTATGTTGAAAAGAATCAAAAAGTAATTATTAAGGAGGAGGAAGGAAGAGGATATCTATTAATTAAACCCAGGCCTTGGCCGGGACTTATGGTGGATAATCTGCCGATTTTTATACCCTTGGCTTTGTCGGCATCAAAGGGTCAGGTAATGTTTCATAATTGGATGTATGAAGGCGGCCTTTTTTGGGTAAGTGAACTTCAAAAACTTGGCGCGAACGTAATTATTGCAGATCCTCACAGAGTGATTGTAACGGCGGGAAGAAAACTGTATGGTGACACTTTAGAAGCTCCTTATATAATAAGAGCTGTGGTAGCAATGGTTATGTCTTCTATGATTGCTGAAGGAGAATCGATTATTCTTAACGCAGAGTCTTTATATAGAGGTCACCCGCATTTTTCTGAAAATTTACAAAAACTAGGAGCAAAGATTGAGGAGATATCCTAGTAATTATATTAATAAATGAGGCTATCAAAAATTCTTCAGAAACTGGATAATTACGAAATTTTTGGTAAAGAAAATATTCTTTTAAGTTCAATCAGTGACGATTCAAGAAAAACTAAAAAGGGAAGTCTTTTTATAGCCGTAAAAGGATTAACTCATGATGGACACAATTTTATACCTCAGGTTATTAAAAAAGGAGCATTAGCTGTAATTGGAGAAAATGAACCTGAATCTAATTGGTTAAAAAAGATAACCTATGTCAAGGTGAAAGACAGTCGCCTTGCTTTGGCTAAGGTTGCATCGTCTTGGTATGGTGACCCAAGTAGAAAACTTTATGTAATTGGAGTAACAGGAACAAAAGGCAAAACAACCACCGTTCATATGCTAAATCACATTCTTAATTACTGGGGAAAAAAATGTGGAATGATTTCCTCAATTACTTACCCCGGTTTGCATGTAACTACTCCCGGACCTTTGGAGATAAATAAGATATTAAGGAAGATACTTGATAAGGGCATAAAATATGCGATCTTGGAAGTAAGTTCTCATGGAATAGATCAAATGAGAATTGCTGGAATCTTCTTTAGAATTGGGATTTTAACCAATATTTCACCGGAGCATTTGGATTATCATAAAACTTTTAATAGATATAAGGAAACAAAATTAAAATTTATTAATTCGTGTGAGAAAAAAATTATCTGTCCAAAGGTAACAAAAATTGATATTTTTCCCGGTTATTTCAATAATTTAAATGCTGAAGCGGCGGTCTTGGCTGGCAGGATTATTGGAATTAAAAGGAAAGATGCTTTAAAATCGCTTTTATCGTTTAAATTGCCTAAAGGAAGGCTTGACGAGATAAAAAATAATAAAGGCTTTAGAATATTCATCGATTTTGCACACACACCTGACTCTTTGGAAAATGTATTGTCATATCTAAAATTGATCACGAAGGGTAAATTGATAGTTATTTTTGGTTGTGCGGGAGAAAGATACAGGGAGAAAAGAAGTATAATGGGTGGTATTTCTGCGAGAATTGCAGAAATATCGGTATTTACGGCTGAAGATCCGAGAAATGAAGATGTAGAGAAAATTATTGACGAAATGGTAGTGGGTGCATTGAGGAATAAAGCTAAAGAGATGAATTATCATAACTTAGAAAATCTGGATATAAGAAAGGGAGAACATTTTTTTTGCAGAGTTGCAGAAAGGGGAGAAGCAATATCTTTGGTGTTACAAAAGATTGCCAAAAAAGATGATATTATAGTTATTTGTGGTAAAGGTCATGAAAAAAGTATGGCTTATAGGAATATAGAATATCCCTGGTCAGACTATGAAGCAGTAAAAATTGCTTTGAAAGGTGGTGTCAAGAAGATATTTAGAAAGTAAAATTTAATTTTTTACAATATTTTATGGATATTAACAAACTTAAGCACATTCATTTTACAGGAATAAAGGGTGTGGGTATGACAGCTCTTTGTTTGTGTGTTAAAGATTTGTGTAAGAAGATAACCGGTAGTGATGTTTCGGAAATCTTTGTTACGGATGAAACGTTAAAAAGGAATAATATTAAATGGAAGGAAGGTTTTGGTGAGAAAAATTTAAGACCAAAACCTGATCTTTTGGTTACAACCGCAGCTCATCAGGGTTTTTTGAATCCAGAAGTATTATCAGCCAAAAAGAAAAATATTCCGGTAAAATCATATGCCGAATTTATGTCTAATTTGGCCAACCAAAAAAAAGTGATAAGCGTCTGTGGAGTTGGTGGAAAAACGACTACCTCATCTATAATTGCAACAATGCTTCACTATTCTAAATTAAGACCTTCGTATGTTATTGGTGTTGCTGAAATATTTCCTTTGGGAAATCCCGGGCATTATGACAAAAATGGAGAATTTTTCGTTTGTGAGGCGGATGATTATGTAATCTCGCCTGGAGTGAATAACACTCCAAAATTTTTGCTTTTAAACCCTTTTATAACGGTTGTGACAAACATAGAATATGATCATCCGGACGTTTATGCTAGTTTTTCCGAAACAAAGTTGGCTTTTAAAAAGTTCTTCAATAAAATACCTGAAAATGGGGCGTTGATAGCCTGTATTGATAATCCGAACGTAGAAGAGGTTATTAAAAGCCTGAAAATAAAAATATTAACCTATGGTTTTAGTGATAGATCAGATTACCGGATAATTAATGTCAGAAATGATGATCAAAGGACTTTATTTGATCTTTTTGATAAGAGAAATAGAAAGATTTACAAAGATATAGTTATTAATTTGCCTGGCGAATACAATGTCAGGAATGCTACAGCATCTTTCATAGTTGGTCTAATATTAAATATTTGTGAAAATAACATAAAAAGGGGGATAAAAAAATATAAGGGATGTAGAAGGAGGTTTCAGAGGATGGGTTTTTATAAAGGTGCCATTTTTTACGACGATTACGCTCATCATCCCTCAGAAATTGTATCGATTCTAGGAGCCGCTCGAAGATGGTTTACAAAGCGCAGAATTATTGCAATATTTCAGCCCCATACCTTTTCGCGTACGAAGGCATTGTTTTATGAATTTTCCAGAGCATTTAAGGATGCTGATACTGTATGTTTAACTGAAATTTACTCGTCTGCGAGAGAATCAAAGGATGAAACAATTTCATCTAAGTTACTTGTGGAAGAAATAAAAAAATATACTGAAAATACGTATTATTTACCTAAAAAGGATATGATTATAAAATGGCTGTCGGATTTTATCAAAAAAGGTGATGTAGTTATTACATTGGGTGCGGGTGATATTTTTCATATTTATGAATCTTTAAGGAAGTTTGGGCTTAAGTAAATAGTTTAATAATTAATATATAAATGAATAATATATATAAACTTAAGGAGATATTAGGAGATAGAGCTGTTTTAAATAAAAAGCTTTCTTCTTACACCTACCTTAATATCGGAGGTCCGGCTGATTTGTTGTTTGAAACTTTATCAACAAAAGAATTACTTAAAGCATTGAAATATGCAAGGAAATTAAGGATTCCTGTAACTGTGTTGGGAAGTGGAAGTAATGTTTTGATCTCAGATAAGGGCATAAAGGGATTGGTAATTGTGAACAGAAGTAATGGTATTAAAATTTTGGGTAGTGGAAATAAAATTGAACTTGGAAAATTAAAACATCCTCAGTATCGTTGGCAGTCGGATAAATCGGTTGGCTCTTTCAAGTACGAATTTAAAGATTTGGATTATGATGAAAGTGGCTACCCCAGGATTAAAGTCAGAATTGATAGCGGAGTATGTTTAGGTGAAGCTATCGATTATTTGTTTAAGTTTGGAATTACAGGTTTACAGTGGTTCGCAGGTATTCCTGGAACAATAGGAGGAGCTATTTTTAATAATATTCACGGGGGAACTCATTTTATAAGCGAAGTTATTCATTCGGTCAGAGTTATTGATAAAAAGGGAGATATCTTGACTTTAAATATAAAAGACTTAGGAGTAGATTATGATAAAAGTCGGTTTCAAGTAACGGGTGAGGTTATTTTGGATGTAAATTTTTTGCTTTATAAAGGAGATGTTGATAGAGCTAAGTTTGTTAGGTATGAATGGGAAAAGAGAAAAAGTATTCAACCAAGAAACTCTCCAGGTTGTGCTTTTCAAAATTTAACTCAAGAACAAAAAGAGAAATTGGGAATTCCTACGACTTCTGTGGGTTTTCTTATTGAGCATGTTTTAAAAATGACCGGGTTTGGAGTAGGAGATGCTGTGATTTCCGAGAATCATCATAATTTTATTATCAATAAAGGTAAAGCTACTGCTCGTGATTATCTTAAGGTTTTAAAGACCATTTATAGTAAGGCAAAAAAAGAATTGGGGATTGAGCTGGTACCTGAGATATTTTTAATGGGTTTTTCCGATGATGAAATTGGTGAATTTAAGACTTTAAATCAACAAAGATTAAGGCTTCAAAGGAAAAAAGAAATAAAAACAGTCTACAAAGATAGTAAGAAGCTTTTTAATAAATAAAATACCTTTAATGTTAATTGATTTTAACGATAAGAAAGTTGCTATTTTAGGATGGGGAATTAATGGTTTTGATGTTTATAAATTTATATCTAAGTATAATAGTGAAATAACTATTTATGATAAAAAAACGAAAAACGAGTTGGATTTTAGTAAAGTAGATTTAAAAAGAACAAAGTTTTGCCTCGGCAAGGATTATTTAAAAGATGGATTATTGGGTTATGATTATATTTTTAGGTCCCCGGGTGTTTACAGATTTCTTCCTAAAATTATTGAGGCTGAAAAGGAAGGCGTTATAATAACTTCAGCAATAAAACTTTTTTTTGATTTATGTCCGGGGAAAATAATAGGAGTTACTGGTACCAAGGGTAAAGGAACTACAAGTACTTTAATTTATAGAATTCTAAAGAAAGATGGTTTTGATGTATATCTCGCCGGAAATATAGGTTATCCTGTACTCGAACTTTTGAAAGTTGTAAATTCTAATTCCTGGGTGGTTTTAGAACTTTCTTCGTTTCAGTTAATTGATATGAGAAAAAGCCCCTATATATCTGTGGTTTTAAATATTACAGAGGATCATTTGGACTGGCATAAAAATAAAAAAGAATATGTAAATTCCAAACTAAATATTGTTAAATTCCAAGAAAGGGAATGTTTTGCAGTATTAAACTATGATTATGAGACTTCAAGAAGATTTTCCAAGTATACCAAAGCTAAAGTAAGATATTTTAGTAGCAAGAAGCCGGTAAATGGGGTTTTTATTGAAAGGGAAAATATGATTTTAAATATAGCGAATAGAAAAGAAAAATTAGTAGAAACTTGTGATTTGTTATTGAGAGGTAAGCATAACTGGGAAAACGTTCAGGCAGCATGTTGTTCTTCGTACTTGGCGGGGGCTAGTATAAAATCGATTAAAAGTGTAATAAGATCATTTAAAGGGTTGGAGCATCGGCTTGAGCTGATTGGTAAGGTGGATAGTATTAGTTTTTATAATGATTCATCTTCAACTAATCCAAACACTACCATTGCGGCAATTAATTCATTTAATGAAGAGATGACTTTAATTTTAGGAGGTTCAGATAAAGGACTGTCTTATGATTTGATGTCTAAAGAAATAGTAAAAAGAGATAATATTAAAAATATTATTTTGATAGGTGAAGTATCAGATATTATTTTGAAATCCTTGTTGAAAATTGGTTATAAGGGAAAAATCGTAGTATTGGGTAAGGCAAGTATGAAAGATATTGTTAAAAAAAGTTTAATATTAACACCAAAGAATGGTATTGTTTTATTTTCTCCAGCTTGTGCTTCTTTTGATATGTTTAAAGATTATAAAGATAGGGGAAATCAATTCAAAGTGGCTGTAAAAATTTTAAAATAGATTTTTTTGAATAGATAAATTTTTTATGTATAAAAGAATAATGCTTATTCATGGTTGGGGGGCAAGTAAAAATAAACTTTATCCTCTGAAAAAGGAGTTGGAAAAATTAGGCTGGAAAGTATTTTTACCCAAATTGCCGGGATTTGAGAAACCTGCCCCTGTAAAAGTCTGGGGAATTGAGGATTATTCTGATTATCTTTATGAGAAAGCAAGAAAATATTTTCGGGATGAAAATTTTTTAGTTTTTGGCCACTCTTTTGGAGGAGGGGTGGCAATAAAAATTGCTTCAGAAAAAAAGAATGTAATGGCTGTTATATTATGTGCTGCAAGAGGTATAAGAAGAGGGAAGTTTTTGAAACGCTTTATTTTCAATCTTCTGGCTAAGGCTGGCAAAATTTTTGTATTTATTCCACCCTTAGCTTATGAATTTAGGAAACTTCTTTATAAAGCTGCCGGTGAACATGATTATGAAAAGGCTCAGGGAATAATGAAGAAGATTTTCAAACGGATAATTTCGGAGGATTTAAGTCCATTACTTCAATTGATAAAAATACCTACCTTAATTTTATGGGGAAATAAAGATAGGATAACTCCCATTAAAGATGCTCTTTTAGCTAAAAGACTTGTTAGGAAATGCGATCTTATTATATTCGAAGATCAGGGGCATCGACTTCCTTACGAAAAACCCAAGGATTTAGCAAAGAATATCGACTTATGGTATAAAACAACTGTCTAAATTATGGAAATTTTTATTTTTTTATCCTGGTTACCTCAGGCTATTCAACAATTATTGACTTGGACTTATTGGCTGCAGATTAAAGAATACAGGCTGGACAGATTTTTTTCATTTATGAAATTAAGAGAAGGTAGGTTAAACTTAGGTGTTGTTGGTATTATTATTAAAATTTCGATTATACTTTTAAATCCGAATTTTCTTCTATTAATTTTTGTTTTTTTGATTTTCGATACTATCTTTTTAAAAAATATTTTACTTGGAAATTTAAGAAGACCTGAAATAACTGAAAGAATAAAAAATATATGGTTAGTTTGTTTATTTAGTTTAATTTTAACATTTTGTTTTCTATATTTTAATAAGATTTCAATTTCCAAAACATTTTTTTTGGGGGAAATTTTGCTGATTTTAACTCCATTTCTGGGTATTTTTTTAACAATTCCTCTTGTCAGAAGGGCTAAAAGAATGGAGAGAGAAAAAGCAATTAAGGTTATAAGTAAATATAATCCGATTACCATCGGAATAACTGGCAGTTATGGAAAAACAACAACGAAGGATTTTCTTACTCAAATATTGAGTACAAAATATAATGTATTGTCAACATTAAAAAATCAAAATACTTTTTTTGGTGTTTTAAGGAGAGTAAATAATTATTTAAACAAAGATCATCAGTTTTTAGTTGCAGAAATTGGCGCATATAAAATCGGTGAAATTAGAGAAGTTGCAGAAATAATAAAACCAGAAGCAGCTTTTATAACTGGTATAGAACCTCAACACTTGGATATTTTTGGAAATATTGAAAATTTAAAAAGGGCGAAGTTCGAACTTGTGGAATCACTCAAAGATGGCGGAATGTTGTTTGTCAATGCAAATAGTTATTTGGCTTTGGAATTTGTAGAAAGAGCAGAAAAATTAGGAAAAAACATAAAATGTTTTACATATTTTGTAGGAAATGATAGTAAGTTGGGAGATCATAAATATTCAGCCTTTTCTAAAGTAGAGATTTTGAGAGATGATGGTATAGAGTTTTCAATTAAAGTTTTTGATGAAAGAAAAAAGATTAAAACCAACATTGTTTCAAAAAGTTTTATTCAGAATTTAACTGGTGTGATTTTGGCAGCGAGAATGTTTGGTATTGGCTGGAAAGAAATTGAAAGAGAATCTAAAAAGCTTTATCTTCCGGATGGTACTTTAAATATTACAAAGATTAAGAAAGGGATTACCCTTATTGATGATTCTTATAATTCATCTTTCTCTGGTTTTAAGGCGGCTTTGGAAGTTTTATTTAGTGTATCTTCAGGAAGGAAAATTATTGTAACTACGGGTATTATAGAATTGGGGAAGGAATCTGATACTGTACACGAAAATTTGGGTGATTTGATAGGAAAAAATGCTGATATAGTTATTTTACGTAATGGAGATTTTTTCAAGCCCTTAAGCAAGGGTATAAAAGGAAGATGTGAACTTATTTATATCAGGGATCAGGAGAGAATCATAGATTATCTGGAAAAAGAAATTAAAGAAAAAGATTCTGTTTTAATAGAAGGAAGATTACCTAAAGTGGTTGAGTATTTTAGTAAATGATGAAAAGACCAATAGCTATATCCTTATCACCAAACCTTCAAAAAGATGATTTTTTACAGGCGATAAAGCAGTTTTTTAATCCTGTGTATTGGTATGATTTCACTAAAACCGAAATTTTGGAAAAAGAGTTTGCAGATTATTTTGGTAGAAATTACTACGCTTTGGCTGTAAATAGTGGAAGAAGTGCATTATATCTAATCCTTAAATCTTTGGATATTGGTTATGGAGATGAAGTTATTATTCAATCTTTAACTTGCGTGGCTGTTCCGAATTCAATTAAATGGGTGGGGGCGGAACCTGTATATGTTGATGTGGAAAAGAATTTTAATATGGATCCTAGAGATTTAACCAGGAAAATAAGTAAAAATACAAAGGCAGTAATTTTACAAAATAGTTTTGGTATCCCAGCAGATTATGATGCGATTAAAAAGGTTTTAAAGAAGAGTAAGAGAAAGATATATTTGATAGAGGATTGTGCACTTTCCTTGGGAGCAATGTACAAAGGTAGAAAAGTGGGAGTTTTAGGCGATATATCCTTTTTTAGTTTTGGAAGAGATAAGGTAATTTCATCCGTTTTTGGCGGTATGATTTTATGTAAAGATAGGAATACTTATAAGTCTCTTTTGAAATTACGTGAGAATCTTGAATATCCTAGGCCATGGTGGTTAGTTCAGCAACTCTTGCATCCGATAATCTTTTTTTTGATTTTGCCTTTTTATAATTTTGGCATTTCCAAATTTACTTTAGGAAAATTCGTCATTTTTGTTTTACAGAAATTACACCTTTTGTCTAAATCTATTTATAAGGAAGAAAAGTTTTCCCGAAAACCTAAAGTGTTTCCTACTAAACTTCCTGGTGCTTTATCAGTATTAGCGCTCAATCAATTAAAAAAACTTGATCTCTTTAATTTACATAGGCGAAATATCGCTGATTTCTATTTTAGGAGTTTAAAGAGTAGCAGATATATATTGCCTCCTAGGGTGAAAGGAGCGATATGGGTGAGATTTCCTATAGTTGCAGAAAACGCAGAAGAGATTTTGAAGAAGGTTAAACAAAAAGGTGTTATTTTGGGAGATTGGTATAAAGATTGTGTTTATCCGGTAGAGAATCTCAATCAGGTGGATTATATAATCGGTTCTTGCCCTTATGCTGAAAGCATTAGGGGAAAAATATTGAATTTGCCAACTTATGAGGGAATTGGAATAAACGAGGCTAAATATATTATTAGTTTAATTAAATGAACAATTTCGAAACAAAGGAAATAGAGAGTAAAAAGGAATGGGAGGATTTTTTGCTTTCCAGAAATCCTGGAACATTTTTGCAATCTTGGAATTGGGGTGAAGTTAATCAAAAGGTTGGTTTTAAAATATTTAGACTTGGTTTTTATAAAAGCAAAAAATTGGTAGGTTGTGCTCTGATTATTCACCAACCAGCAAAAAGAGGTTCACATTTATTAATACCCGGCGGTCCGGTTATAGATTATGATGATAAAGAATTATTAAGGTTCGTTATACAAGAATTAGAAAAATTGGCAAAAAAAGAAAGAGTTTGGTTTGTAAGAATAAGGCCGGATATTAAAGACAATCCTGATATAAGAACTTTATTAAAAAGAATGGGTTTGATTTCGGCCCCCATGCATGTTCACGGTGAAAATACTCTAGTTTTAGATTTGAAAAAAAGTGAAGATGAAATACTTAAAGCTATGAGGAAAACAACTAGATATTTGATAAAAAAGAGTTTGAGAGAAGGATATCAAGTTATAGTAAGTTCCGATACGAAGAGAATAAAATCTCTTTATAATTTACAAAACGAAACGGTAAAGCGACATAAATTCGTAGGGTTTAGGGAGGTTTTATTACGTTCAGAATTGGAAGTGTTTTCAAAGGACAAACAAGCATTGCTTTTTGAATGTAGAAAGGGAAAAAATTTACTTGCTAGTGCATTGATAGTATTTTATGCGGGGAAATCATTTTACCATTACAGCGGATCTTCTTATCAATCCCTTAAAACCAATGCATCTTATTATTTGCAATGGGAGATAATAAAAAAATCAAAATCTCTGGGTATGAGATACTACGATTTTTGGGGAATTTCTTCGAAAGATGATCCTAAACACAGATTCTGGGGAGTTACTCTTTTTAAAAAAGGTTTTGGAGGAGAAAGGATTGATTGGTTGCATGCACATGATTTACCTGTGAAAAACCTTTATTGGTTTACTTTTGTTTTTGAAATGATGAGGAAAAAATTTAGACATTTATAGTTATAAAATGTATTAATTATTGAATTACTTCAGGAATTTAGAAGGTGTGTAAGGGTATGAAAGATCTTAAAATTTGTAAGGATTTTATCTATAGAGTATCCCTAGGAAAGTTGATATAATAATATCCGGATTATGTCTAGTATCACCAGCCTGCCCTTAGCTTTAGGATTAATACTTTTTTCTTTTCTGATTACATCTTTGTTAATTGTTCCTTTTATAAATATATTATATAAACTGCACTTAACCAGGAAGAAGGAGGCTCCTATTAAGGGAAAAGTTCCTCTTTTTGATAAACTACATGACAGAAAAGCAGGAACTCCGGTGGGAGGTGGAATACTTATAATCTTTATTGTTTCAATTATGTTTATTCTTCTTTTTCCTTTTGCATCTAGAATGGGGGTTTATATAAGAAGTTTTCATAATTTTAAAACTGAAGTTTTTATTATCCTTTTTACCTTTATTTCGTTTGGATTGTTAGGTTTATTTGACGATCTAGTGAAAACGTTTGGAAAACCAAGTCCAGGGGTTTTAGGAATGTATTTTGGTTTAAAGAGGCGTCAAAAATTCGCTTTCCAGTGGGTTCTTGCTTTTATTGTAAGTTTTGTTTTGTACAAAAGATTGGGTATATCAATACTTCATTTGCCTCTGTTTGATTATGTTGTGAATTTGAAATTTTTTTATCTTTTTTTTGCTTCCACATTTATTGTCGCATTTACAAATGCGTTCAATATAACTGATGGGTTGGATGGATTGTCAACAGGCCTTTTGGTTATCTATCTTATTGCTTTTGGAACTATTGCCGCCGGTTCATTGGACACCCCCTTGATATCCTTTATATCGTTGTGGTTGGGAGCAATACTAGCATTTGGCTATTTCAATATCTGGCCGGCTAGAATTCATTTGGGAGATGCAGGAGCTTTATCTTTTGGAGCAATGATAGCGGTTATTGGTTTGTTAACAGGTAGTATAGTCTCTATGATAGTGATTGGAGGAGTATTTTTGGTTGAGATTGCCAGTTCTGCTATACAAATGTTTGGATGGAAGTTTATGAAGAAGCCTTTATTGCCCTTGGCTCCTGTTCACAATGCTTTTTTGGCCAGAGGATGGGAGGAACCAAAAATTGTCATGAGAGCATGGCTTGTGGGGATAATTTTGGCTATCTTTGGTCTTTGGTTGGCTGCGATATAAAAAATTAAAAGTGTGTATAAAAACAAAAAAGATAAAAAGTCATTATTTAAAACAATTGACAAACATTTTTTAATTGGTGTTTTGGTCTTAACTTCTTTTGGGATTATAGCTATTGCTGATGCTTCAGCGCCGATTGCCTCAAGAAATTTTTCCGATAAACTATTCTTCGCCAGGCAACAGTTTTATTTTGCTTTGATTGGTTTTTTTCTTTTAATTGTTGCTAGTAATATAAATTATAAAATCTGGCAAAGATTTGGGCCACTTCTTTTTTTACTAAATTTATTTTTTCTTTTTTTAATACTTATTCCTGGCTTTGGAATAAGTGCACTAGGGGCGAAAAGAAGAATAGATTTAGGCTTCTTCTCTTTCCAACCTTCTGAATTCTTGAAAATTACTCTTTCTATGTATATTGCTAAGGTGGCTGAAAAGGGAAAGGGAATCTTTTCATATCTTTTGCCATTGCTGATTTCAGCTTTCTTAATCGTATTGCAACCAGATTTGGGTACTGCCTTAATTATTGTGGGTATAGGATTAACTCAAATGTTTGTAGCTGGGATAAACCTGTTTCAGTTTTTTATTTTGGTTTTAGGCGGTGGTGGAATTACGACTTTACTGATTCTTTTTTCGGATTATAGAAAAGAGAGATTATTAACCTTTTTAGAACAAACAAGAGACCCATTGGGAAAATCTTATCACATTCGCCAAATTCTCTTGGCGTTGGGTTCGGGTGGGTTTTGGGGAGTTGGCTTGGGTAATTCCAAACAAAAATACCTTTTTTTGCCTGAAACTGCTACGGATTCTATTTTTGCAGTTTTAGCTGAAGAATTTGGTTTTATGGGGAGTGTAGTAATAATATTAATTTTTTCATATTTTATATATAGGGGTTATAAAATAATTGTAGATGCACCAGACACATTTTCGAGAATTTTTTCTTTGGGAATTATTTCATGGATAGGAGGACAAACAATATTGAATATTGCGGCAATGTCGGCTTTAGTTCCATTAACAGGAGTGCCAATTCCGTTTATATCTTACGGCGGTTCTTCTTTGGTTTCATTGCTTTTTGCTTGTGGAATACTTTTAAATATATCTAAATATGGTAAAAAAATTAGATAATGTTAAAAAAAGAATTTTACTCACGGGCGGACATGCAGCTTCTTCTGCTTTTGTGATTATTGAGGAAATAAGAAAGGAAGCAAAACCTTGGGATGTTTTTTGGATAGGTCCTGAAAGTTCTTTTGAAGGTAAAAAGTATTTAACACTTTCATCTTTGTATTTCCCGAAATATAAAGTCAAGACATTTTCAATTGTTGTAGGCAGAATTCAAAGAAGGTGGACCAGATATACAATTTTTTCGATTCTTAAAATACCTATAGGCTTTATACATGCTTTTATTCTTATTTTGAAAATCAAACCAGATGTTGTCTTGTCATTCGGCGGTTTTTCTGCTTTTCCAGTCGTTTTAGTTTCATATTTTTTGGGTATTCCGATTGTTATTCATGAACAAACTTCAGTTGCTGGAAGGGCGAATAGGTTTTCTTCATTTTTTGCCCGCAAAATAGCTATTTCGAGAGAGACAAGTAAAGATTATTTTCCAAAAAACAAAATTGTCTTAACGGGCAATCCTTTACCGAGTGATTTAATTAAAAAAAGTAGCCATTCAAGTTTGTCTAAACCTAAAACCATTTTTGTTACAGGAGGACAATCGGGTTCATCAATTATAAACGATAATGTCGCTGAAATTCTACCCCAGCTTTTAAAGAAATATAAAGTAATACATCAAACAGGTTTAAAAGATGAAGATAAATTTTTAGAGATTCGCGCTAAATTGGAAAAAAAATATTTAAGGAATTATTTTGTTTATGGAGTATTGGATCCTAAAGTCTATAATAAGATATTTAATCAATCGGATATTTTAATTTCAAGAGCAGGAGCAAATACTGTTTCAAAGATTGTTTATTCTAAAAAACCTTCAATATTGATACCTTTACCTATATCTTATTTGAATGAACAATATAGAAATGCAATCTTTGCAGAAAAATACGCTGGTTCGTTAATAATAAATCAAAGCGAACTGACCCCCAATACCTTATTAGAAAAAGTTTCATATTTGTCTGAAAATTGGAGTGCAATTTTTAAATCGGTTGTTAAATTTGAAAATCCTGATAAGTTTGCAGCCAAAAAAATTATTTCTTTGTTAGAAGATTATTTATGAGAAGAAAAATTAGAAAATATGGATTGCTTATTTTAATAATTTTTTTGTCTTTTTTCTTAGTGAATTACTTTAGTAATATAAGGATTAGAGAAATTACTTGTCGTAACCAGTATGGTGAGTGCTCGATGGTTGTTAAACAAAGTCTTTCAGATGTAGTGGATTGCAAAGTTAGGATCTGTGGGAGATTAATTAAAGATAAAATGTCGAATGTTTTATTGGTTGATAAGTATTCTTTAAACTATGCATTGCCTTCTGGGATCAGATTGTATGTGATTGAGAAAAAACCAAAATATTCGATAAAAAGTTTAAGTCAAGAATTTACAGTTCAGGTAGATGCAGATGGTTTGGTTTTAGAAGTGAAGGATAGAAGTAGTTTACCTGGATATTTTGTAGAGGGAAATTTACCTGAAGTTGGAAGTTTTTTGAGAAAAGAGGAACTTTTGGCTCTTGAGCTTATTTATGGAACATCTTTGATTTCCAATTTGGAAAAGGCTTACATAGAGAATGGTTATTTAAGAATTAATTTAGCCGGAAACAAAGTCGTATTGTTTCCACTTGATGAAGATAGGGATTTTCTTTTGGGTGCTCTTACTTTAATATTAAATGAGTTGAAGAAAGAAGAAATTGACTCTAAAATTACAATAGGAGAATTAAAAGTCATTGACTTAAGGTTTAAAAATCCGGTTCTAAGAAAGAATGTCTAAAAATAGAATTATAGCAGGAATAGATTTAGGTTCATCAAAAATAGCTACCCTTGTTGCCCAGGTGGTAACTGATGAAGTAAATTTTGAAAAAACAGTAAATATAGTAGGAGTATCTTCTGTTGATTCCAAGGGAGTTAGAAAGGGACAGATTGTCGATATTGAAGAAGCGGTTGATGCCATCGTTACCGGAGTTGAAGCGGCGGAGAGAATGGCGGGATATAATCTTGAAACTGCTTATATTTCGGTTGGTGGTGCACATATTGCTTCGCAAAATTCGCACGGCGTGGTTGCAATTTCTGATCCTCAGGGAGAGATTACCAGCGAGGATGTCGACAGGGTTATCGAGGCGGCGAGTGCTATTTCATTACCTTCTTCAAGAGAAATAATACATGTCATTCCTCGTGAGTTCATCGTGGACGGAGAGCCGGGTGTTCAGGATCCTGTGGGAATGAGCGGTGTTCGCTTGGAGGTTAATACCCATATTATCACTGCCTCTTCATCTTCTTTAAAAAATTTAAGAAAAGCGGTAAATGAAGTTGGTATTAATGTTTCTGAACTTGTTTTTTCAGGTTTGGCTGCGAGTTATTCAGTATTAACAAAAACTGAAAAAGAACTTGGTTGTGTTTTGATTGATATTGGTGGAGGAACGACTTCCATTGCTGCCTATGTGGATGGTTCGTTGTCTTTTTCTGGGGTATTGCCAGTGGGGGCAAAAAACGTTACCAACGATTTGGCAATAGGTCTTAGGGTTTCTATTGAAACAGCCGAAAAGATAAAATTAGCTCTTTCTGAAGAAGAGAAAAAGTCAAAAAAGTCTAAGGAAGAGTCTGACGAATTTGATTTATTCTCTTTGGGAGTAACGGATAGTAAGAAGATATCTAGGAAAACTTTGACTGAAGGTATAATAAAACCGAGATTGAATGAAATTTTTACAATGGTAAGAATGGCGCTTGAGAGGGAAGGCTTGATAAATCAAATTCCTGCAGGGGCTATTATAACCGGGGGAGGGGCTGAAATTGTGGGAATCAGTGATTCGGCCAAAAGAATGCTTCTTTTACCTGTAAGAACAGGAAAACCTAAAGGTGTGAGTGGTTTAATTGATGATATCATAAATCCCAGTTTTGCAAATCCAGTGGGGTTAATTCTCTATGCTGCAGCAAAAGAACCAGAAGAGTCATTGACAAGTTTTTCAAAGAGGTTTAAACTCCCATCAAAAGGGATTTTAGGTAAATTAATTAACACTATTCGAGAACTTCTGCCCTAAGCGTACTTTACATTTTAACTTGCCCACTGTAAAATCACGCTACGTAAAACAATATGGCATTAGTTAAACCAGATTCTGCGAGAATAGCAAAAATTAAAGTTATCGGTATTGGAGGGGGCGGTGGAAATGCTGTTTCTTCAATGGCGGAATCCAATGACGTTCAGGGAGTTGAGTTTATTGCTGTTAACACGGATGCGCAAGTGCTTTTAGCGAACAAGGCTCCAACTAAGCTGCAAATCGGTGAAAAGTTAACCAAGGGATTAGGATCTGGGGGAAATCCTGAAATAGGTGAACAAGCGGCTGAAGAATCAAAGGAAAAAATAAAAGAACTTCTTCTGGATTCTGACATGGTTTTCATTACCTCCGGTATGGGAGGAGGAACTGGAACTGGAGCATCGCCAGTAATTGCAAGGATAGCCAAAGAGACAGGTGCATTAACAGTAGCGATAGTAACTAAGCCCTTTTATTTTGAAGGAACAAGAAGGTCTGTGGTTGCGGAAGAGGGAATAGAAAAACTTAGAGAGCAGGTTGACACCTTGATCGTTATTCCCAATCAAAGGTTGATGGATGTTATCGATAGAAAGATGACTCTTTTAGAAGCTTTTAAGGTGGCAGATTCTGTTTTAGGTCAGGCTGTTTCCGGCATTGCTGATATAATTACCACACCAGGATTGATAAATGTTGATTTCGCCGATGTTAAGACAATAATGATGAATTCTGGTACAGCATTATTGGGTATAGGAACAGGGGTTGGTGAAAACAGGGCTCAGATGGCAGCGCGTTCTGCTATTGCCTCTCCACTTTTGGATCTTTCGATAGAAGGAGCGACTGGAGTTTTATTTAATATAACTGGGGGTAAGGATTTAACGATGTTTGAAGTTGATGAAGCAGCAAGAATAATTTCCTCATCAGCAGATGCTGATGCCAATATAATATTTGGAGCTGTAATTAAGGAGGATTTGACTGATCAATTAAGAATTACTGTAGTAGCAACCGGTTTTGATGAAACCAGAGCGAGAATAGCTCAATTTTCTCAACCCAGAGTTGAACCACAAATGCAAGGTGTTGTAAGTGAATCAATTAAAAAAGAAAAAAAGGAAGAAGATGAAGATGAAAATAATAAAATCCCTCCCGATGAAGGTGATCAGGACGTTTTTGGAGAAAAATTTGAAATACCAGCGTTTTTAAGAAAGATTACTTAATAAAATTAAGGGAAAAGGTTTAGTTTTGTACCGAGTTCATAATAATTATTTTGATTACCGTCATTTTTTAGGAGATCGCAATTGCTAAGCGATTCAAATCTTGTTCTAATTGTGTAAAAATCTCCGTCACTTACGAATTCATAGAGCATTGGACCGTTTGAAGAACCACTCTCACAATTTCCACTGTTTAAAATCAAAACCCTAACATTATTGCCAGAATTACGTGATGGATCTTTTGGAATCGCAGGCAAATATTTGCTTATATCCAAACCTCCGATATTTGTAGATGTAATCTCTATTGACGAGGTAATTGCTAGTTTTTGTTTATCTGCCAAAGCCATGTCAATAGCTCTTTTTATGGTTGATAAATCGGATATTCTTTTGGCATCTCTTGATTTTCTACCCGATTCTACGGGATTTATGGCGGTTATTAAGACAACTGATAAAACGGATATTATTCCGATAACTATTAAAATTTCAATCAAAGTCATGCCCTTTTCGAGTAAAAAGTTTAAAATAATAATATTTTTTTTCATTTGATATTCTTTTGACTATTTTATGGGATCGGATTGGCCGAAAGTATAGGATGAAATATCAGGTTCTTGGGGGTATGAAATCCATACCTTTCCTTTGTTTGACAGAAGATTTTGAGCCTCTTTCAAATTTGCTGTGGAAAGAAGTGGTATCTGGGTGGGTGGTAAATTTTTAGGTTTTTCCAAAGCAGGATAAAGTGAAATAAAGTAGATGATGAGAACTATTTGTAAATAAATAACTAAAATTATTAATTTTATTTCCGTTTTTTTCATTTTTGTACAAAAATTCTGAAATTTATTTTGGCTGTTAAGACTCCTTCTTCATTGAAAATATTAATTTTGTCAATCTTTGTATGATAAGGTAATTTTGACATCTGGCTTAAAAAATTGGCAAACGATAAGTATTTTCCCGTCATCGAAATTGAATATCCTATTGAGTCATAAAGTTCTTTTTCTTCCTTTTTCTCTTTATCTGCTTGTATATCTAGGGTTAAGTTGTTTTCCTTTGCTATATTTTCAATCTGCGAGTTAAAAAAGGAAAGTTCGTAGTATTCATGAGGAAGGGTATTTACAATTTCTTTAATTTCACTTTCATATTTTTTGACATCGTCATTAACTTTGTCAATAAGTGATATGTCGCGATTAATCTCTGCAACCTTTAATTTACTAGTTTTAACTTTAGAAACTATCCCTTTCAAGATATTTAGGCCTATAATTATCGTTATGAACGACGTAAAAAGCGCGATTGTAGTAAATTTTAGCTTATTTTGAGTATTTGCCATCATTTTACCAAACTAGGGTTATTGAAAATTCATTCTCAGTTTCTTTATTGAAATTGCTGTAGGGCATGGAAATGAAAGTTGCGTCAGTTTTTTCTTTAAGAATTTTGTAAAAAGCCAAGATGGTATTTCTATCTCCAATTCCTTCAATTGTCCATTCACGGGATTTGGTTGATGATAAATTTACAGATGTAAGTTTAATTGTCTGTGGTACCAGATCGGAAATTGTTTTTAATTTTGCTCCACTATCTTCTTGCTCCCGGGTTAAGGAAATCACGCTTTTAATGTTGTTGTTTATTTTGTTTACATTTTGAATTAAAGCCGATGACATTTTTGAAGAAAGATTTAGGTTCAGTTTAGTAAATTTTTTCTCCAAAGAGTAATTCCAAAGATTTAAAGCGAGGATGCTTATGAAGAGAAGAAGTAAAATTACAATATTTGTGTAGACAAATGACATGAGGTGCGATGTAATCTTTTTCTGTAGTCTTATTTTTTCGTTTTTAAGCTTTTCTTCTTGAGAAAAAAGATTAATTCCTTCATAGACATCTTTTTGTAGGAACCTTATACCAGCGCCAATGCTTACAAGGTGAGTTACAAGAACAAGGTCGTTGTATTCATTTGTTTTAAGGGCTCTTATTCTTTTGATGGTTCCTATGTAGGTTGTTATTGGAGGAAAGATATTTAATGTAGCTGATAGTCCGAAATATTTGTAAACTAAATCACCTGAAACAACAACCTGGTTAATTTTGAGGTTTTCTTTATTTTCCCAGTAGGTGATTATTTTTTTGCCTTCGTTGACTATTTCATTTGTTAAGTCAGTTCCAGTTTTGATTTTTGACAGCTTTTCGACTTGTGTGTTGCCTGTTATTGAAGTGGTAAAGAAGGGCACTCCGTATTTTAAGATAATAAAATCCATTCCCTGTTCTTGAACTAGACATAAAAGGGTATTTGAGTCAAATGGAGCATTGGCAATTCTGGCAAAAGCATAAGAAGATGGTTCAATAACAACTACTTCCATTTGAGCATTTCTGAATATGGAAATAATGTTTTGAATATAGCTACTTTTTCCTACTAATACTACTATGTTATAGCTTCCTTTTTGCTCGGAGATTTTTTTCCAGTCATAGACAGCATCTGATTGAGGAATAGGAGCAATTGAAGGAAGTTCCCAGTAAATAGCCTCATTTAATTTTTCTGGAGACATTTTTGGAAACTCCATTTCTTTGATGTAGAGGATAGATTCGGAAACGGTTAAGACAACCTTGATAGAACTTGGTTCGGAAAGGTTTCGATTTAGCCAAAATCTTAATTCTTTGCTTGCTTCATCAGGATCATTCGGGAGATTGATACTGTCAAGTTTGATGATTTCAAAAACCTGCCTTGTCTTTTTGAAGACAGCAATTTTAAGAAGATTTCCATTTAATTCAGCTCCTATATAATAGTTCATATAAATGTAAAAATTTTATAAATTATTGTTTAATTAATTATTAGTAAAAATTAGAGCTCTGTAAATGACGAAATTTTCCAAGGCTCCTCTTGGCTTAATAAGATAATTGAATTTTGTAAATTCGGATCGTAGTAAAGATTGACATTTTGTTTTAATAAGGCTGCTTCCGCAATAATAGCACCGAAGAATTCCTTTCCTGCAGTTGGCTTGACAATGGCGCATCCTTTAATTGCATAAAATAAGATACTTTTTACATTTGCATTAATTGTTATTGCATTTCCGTCGGAATCGTTACAAAGGGGGTTACTAATATCTTTATATTCGGAAGCCAAAAGAAGGTAAGATTTTCCTCCCGATTCAAAGGTTACATTGGATTCTGTTTCAATCTTTCCGCTTACCAAAATGATTAAACTTGTTATGTCTTTTACTTCTTCAGCCAAAAATATAGTTTTGTTTGAATTAATTATAAGATTGCCTTTTACCCAGACAGGACCAGAAAAATATATATCTGAATTTATAGTCAAATTTCCGTTTATAACTTTGAAACCAAGATATTTTTTACCTCCTTTATTTGATGAACAATCATTAGTGCCACCTATTTTGCAATCACCATTGTACGTTTCTCCGTAGTTTTCGATATATTTTTTAATTTTTTCTGGTTTTATATCAGGGAGATTAATTGGTTCAGGTACTATGCAATTTAAAGGATCTAATGATGGATCGCATCTTTTTTCTTCGCTTATTGGACAATTGCTATTGTAACCCGAATAAGAATAAGCATAATCTCCAAGAACTTCACAATAATTTAAGTTTCCGGAAAAGGCATTTCCTGAAATACAAGGCCCATCTCCGCTATTTCCCAGCTTATCTATGATATCCACAGCCACAGCGTTGCCGTTTATGAAGGAAGATGGTTCTTGACATTTTCCGTCTTTGCTTGAGTTACTTTTTCCTCTTATAAAACTGTTTGAGTAAATATTCCCGCCTGCATATTCTTGGCCATCTTTTTTGGCGCTAATTTTGACATTATTTTCTATTTCTATCCCGCCATACCCGACTTGAATAATTTTTGTAAATTCGGGATTGATTTTCGTATTGTAAGCCTTAACTTGAATATTTCTGAGAAAATTTTTGTATTTTCCCGATGAGGTAATGATTTTTTCTTTTTCATCGCCGTTAATTTGATTTACAACGGTTATTTTTGCTTCACCTTCTCCGACATCTAAGTTATAACCGTCAACATCTTCGAAGTCCTCTCCTTTTGAATCTGCTTGAATTATTTTGTAAAATGCATCCTCTATTCCTGCGTTTGCTATGTAAAACGCTTTGGTTGAGCCAGCAGTACCTCGACCCATCATAGATTCTGTAAAACCTGTTTTGGATAAAGTTAACCCAATTAAAAGACCAACCATTCCTATGACAAAAATTATTAGTATAGCTGCTTGACCTTTGGAATTTATATTTATATTCATATTCTTTTGGTTATGGTGGTTGTATATTTTATGGGATGATCTCCTAATGAATTTTTATAATATCCTTCAACTTCAAGAAGGATAAGTTTAACATTCTGGCCTATGGGGGATAAAGAAAATTTTGTAATTGTTATTTCGCTATTGGTTATGGTTTGAAAATTTGAATCTGGAGGGATGCAGGGATTTTGTGAAACTAGTGCTTTTTCTAAAGATTTATTTACAGAATTATATTTTATCGTTTGACATTCTTTTTCACCGGTTATGCGAATTTCGTTTATATTGGGTATGTCAATATTTATCGATTCGGTTGCAGCCTTGCTGAGAGCTCTTATAATTATTCTGAAATTTTCGGATGATTCTTCGATAGACTGTTGTTTAGCGCGAATAGAAATTATATCAAAAAGACCTTGTATAGAAATTATCGATATAATTCCTGTAATTGCAACGGCAATCAATATTTCAACCAAGGTAAAACCTTTATACTTATTTTTAAAATTATTTTTAATGTTTAGTAACATATGAAACTAGATCGATTGAGGTATCATTTCCTTTTTCTTTCCATTTTACTGTTATGATAATCTTTCTTGATTTATGGTCGATATTACCGGCTTCATCAATATCACCTTGCTCATTTCTTCTGATTTCTTTGATTTCAACAAAGACATTGTATCCATTAATCTCTTGTGGTGGTGGGTTTTTGGGTCCCAGAACCCAAACACCACCAGATTTATAAGGTTGGTAGTATTCTCCGTCAAGGGTATTTTCTGGTTTTGATATCCAATCCCATTCATTGGGCGAATTTTTTTTAATGTAGTATATTGCCTCCATATACTCTTGAGCCAAAGCATATGCTTGTGTGTAGTTTTCCCCTTGACTTGCGGCTCCCAATGAGAATGAATAAACGAAAACCAAAGCAGGTAAAAAAAGTGCAGATAGAGCAATTGCAAAAAGAAGCTCTATAAGTGTAAATCCTTTTTGGTTCATAGATTATATCTTTGAGATTTTGATTATGAAATCTGATGATATTTCTATTTTTCTTCCATATTTTGCACTTTTTTCTTTTAGAGTAATAGTGATTGGATCACTTTTTCCCGTTATTCTCTCAAAGAAAAAATCAATCTCCGGATCTAAAATATAGAGTGAACTAATTGACCTTATTTTAAAGTCATCGGTATATTCTAAATTTTCCAAATTTTCTGTATCACATGTTGTGCCATCGGTTTTTGAACACTGTCTTACTATTTGGTATGTGTCTTTTTTCATTTTTAATCCATAACGCGGAAGATTGTTCGGAATGAAGTTTTCCTCTGTTTCATCTTTTAAGAGTTCTCCGTTCATACTTTTATTTCTGGCAAGTTTGATATCAGATATAAGTTCATATGCGAGATTATCAATTGAAGTTTCGTTTTTAAAATTTATAAAGGTGTTAACACCGATTGTTGAAAGGAAGGAAATAATTGCGATAGCGATTATTAACTCAATTAAGCTAAAACCTTTCATTCTATTGGATTCTGGATGTCATTTGATAAATGGGTGATATCACAGCTATAGCTATTAGTGCAACAAAAACTCCTAAAACGATTACCATTACTGGTTCAATTAATTCTGTAAGGCGTTTAAGATTTCTGTCTACTTCAGCTTCGTAGTATAAAGATAATCTTATTAAACCGGCATCTACTTTACTTGTTCTTTCACCTCCTCGTATAGTTCGAGAAATAATTGGAGGAAATAATTCTTTGTCTTCATCAGATAGTGCCGATGAGAAGTTTTGTCCTTTGATAATCTTTTTGTTAATGTTTTCGCAAGCCTCTTTGTATAAGACATTATTGACTATACTGGCTGATAGTTCGATTGCCTTGGGAAGTTGAATTCCATATCTGATGCAACCTCCGATAATTCTTAAAAATCTTGCAAGAATAAACTGTCGTATAATTTGTCCAACCAGAGGGAATCTTGTTAATTTAGCATTAATATAGACTCTGATTTTTTCGTTGGTAAAAAGATAAATAAAAATACCTATGATTGTTATAATTGATAGAAGAATATATAATCGGAAGTTGACTAAAAATTGGGCGACAGACATTAAAATTTTTGTTAAGGCTGGAAGTTCTCCTCCGAAGTTTTTCATTATTTCTACCATCTTTGGCACGACAAAACCTATTACTACGATAACTACTATTAAAGAAACACAAAGCACTATTATTGGATAAAATAGAGCTGATTTTACTTTGGAAATAAAATCGTGCTCTCGTCTTAATTCGTTAGCAAGGTATTCCAGAGTTTCGTCCAGACTTCCCGTGATTTCTCCAGCCTGCACCATTGCTATGTACAGTGGCGAGAAGATAGAGGGATATTGAGCCATTGCTTCGGAGAGTCTTTTTCCTCTTTGTATGTCTTTGCTGATTGTGTCAATGATTTCGGATTTTCTATCCCCTTCCTCGACGTACGCGTCAAGAGCTTCCTGTATTGGAGTTCCGGCTCCAATTGATGAAGCGAGATGGTCAGTAAAGTTTATCTTGTCATAAAGAGGAAATTTGGGTTTAGATTCTAAAAAGGGAAGAAATTTTTTAACCTTTCTCGTATCTTGGAGTTCTGTAATGAACCAACCCGGTTTTTTTATCTGTAGAGCGGCTTCTGTGATGGATTCAGCATTTATTCTACCTCTTTGTGATTCCTTTTCATTTGATATTTCGTAAATGAACTCAGGCATGGATTTATTTTAGTACATTTTCTATTCGGATATAACTCTGAATACTTCCTCGATTGAGGTAATTCCTTTTGAAACTTTGATAAGTCCATCTTCAAGCATTGTTTTTGGGCCTTTTAGTCTGGCTGTGTCCCAGATTTTGTCGCTGGATGATTTTTCTATAATCAATTCTTTAATTTCGTCATCAATTAAAAGAATCTCAAATATTCCAACTCTTCCTCTGAAACCTGTGTTTAAACAATGTGGACATCCTTTTGGTGCATAATTGCAGGTCAAAACATTGGCTACGCCTTGAGATATTCCGCCTTTTACTTCTTTAAGCCTTTCGATGATGGGTTTTGTTATAGGAACTTGTACTTTGCACTTGGGGCAAAGGATTCTTACTAGTCTTTGGGCGATTACCATATTTAAGGTGGATGCAAGAAGAAAGGGTTCGCAACCTAGATCTAACATTCTGGGTATCGCACCAGCAGCTGTGTTTGCATGAACGGATGAAAAAACCAAATGTCCTGTCATGGCTGAATTTATTGCAATAATTGCCGTTTCGCGGTCTCTTATTTCTCCGACCATTATTATATCGGGATCTTGTCTTAAAATTGATCTTAATCCTGCTGCGAAAGTGAGATTGATGTCAGGATTAACTTGAATTTGATTAACTCTCAATATTCTATTTTCAACAGGGTCTTCGATGGTTACGATATTTACATCAGGTCGATTAAGAAGACCTAATACGGTGTAAAGAGTCGTTGTTTTACCAGATCCGGTAGGTCCGGTTACTAAAAACATTCCGTGTGTTCTTTGGAGTATTTTGCTTACGGCCTTTTGATCTTCGGGTAAAAGTCCAAGTTCATCAAGATTAAATTTGATCTGCTGAGTTTTTAGAACTCTTAAAACGGTTTTTTCTCCATAGACGGTTGGGATGATAGAAACCCTTAGAGAAATTTTTTGACCTGTTTTTGTTTCGTAGGAGAATTGTCCATCTTGGGGAAGTCTTTGTTCGTCTATCTTTAAATTTGAAAGAATTTTGATTCTGGCAGTGATTGGTGAGTGTTGATTTATGGAAAGAACTTTATAATCGGTTAAAACTCCGTCAATTCTAACTCTTATCAAAATGTGTTCTGGCATGGGTTCTATATGGATATCTGAAGCTTCTTCTCTGACTGCGTAGTCTAAAAAATCTTCAACAAGCGAGATTGCAGAAAGACCCGTTTCATCAACTTTCATTCCTTTAGTTTGTTGAACATTGATTACCCTTTGTTTATAGGATTTAAGAGCGTTTTTTATTCCTGTTGATGTGGTTACATAGGTAACAATTTTATATTGAGGACCTACAGTTTTTTTTATTGTTTCTATTGTTTCTAGATCCTGAGGGTCATAAAGGGCAACTCCAAGGACATTGTTTTTATTTTCAAAAATAATCGCCATTCTTTCAGCTGCCATTTCTTCAGGAATTAGATTTATGACTTCGTGGGGAATATCAATGTCGTTAAGGTTGATGAAGGAAATACCGTAGTGATAAGCTAATATTTTTCCGTAATCATCTTCGGTTATTAAATTTCTTCCAATTAAAACATCGGAAACGTCACAACCAAGGTGGCTAGCTACTTTTAGCGCATCCTCAAGATCTGCCTTTTTAACAAGGTTACTTCCTTCTATTAATTTAGTTAAGGAGTCTATATTTACCGGCATTACTTTAATAATAACAAAAAGATACAAAAGTGTTATAGGGGAAATATTGCCTTCTGCTAAATGGGATTTTGTTGTAAAATCATTTTATGAAGAAGTTAAAATTAGGCTTAAATTTTAACCTTATTTTGTCATTATTTTTATTGTTTTTTTTATTCTTGACTATCATTTTTTCTATCATAACTGAAAATACCAAGAAATCATTTTATTTTTTTGAAAGTGAGAAAAAATTAACCGATTCTAAAATATCCAATCAAAATTCTCCTTCAACTGTAAGAGATACGCATGACAATGAAAGAGAAGTGATTGCCATAGGTGTTATAAGAACTTCTGGTCTAAATGAGGATGAAAAGAAAAAATTAAAACTTAATTTAAGTAATTATCAGGTTACCGATTTGCAAAACGAAAATCTTGATAAGGATATTTTGGGATTTTTCCTAGAGGCTGATGATCTTTTTAGTCGGGTGTATTTGGGAAAATGTGTTAAAGTTGAAGGAAAATTACTACCTCAATGGAATTTAATTCTTGAAGGATTTCAAAAAAACACCCAATACAGTTATAAAAATTCGGTTTTAGTTCCTGAAAGGATTACACCTATAGACATGAAACAGTGTAAACCTTATCGTGAAGAATTCGTCGGTATCAATAATATGGTTTTGGCTACCTTTTCAGGAATATTGAAACATTCTGTGAGGCTTTCGTATGATATAGGTTATGATTATAAACTAATCTTAGATGATGATTATTTAAACAAAGACTTTTCTTTTGGGGAACCAACTTACCTAAAAGAGATTAATGTTACTCCTTTTAATGATGAAGTTTGGATGGAATTCGAGAAAAATATTGGTAAGAATGTTGTTTTAGAAGGATATTATCTGTGGGGTTATGCGGAAACAAAATATTTATTAGTTCACACGCTTAAGTGAATTCATAAGATTCTCTTGCAGTAAGATATTTTATTTTAAAATATACTTTTGCAGGTATAAGTTAGAAGGTTTTGAAAGTAAAGTATTGCAAATCGCATTTATTTTTTTCCCAGTAATTCGAAGACAAACCAGCTTTTAGGCAAAGTTCCGATAGAAAATCTTTAGCGTTAGGTAGTTGGACCCACACCTGAGGTAAGAATAATGCGATATTAAAACTGCTTTTTATCAGTAATCCGGGTTTGTATTTATTTAAATATTTTATAATTTTATCTTTGTCTTTCAAATTAAGTTTTTTTAAGGGGGTTAAGCAAGATACATTTATTTTAAGTTTTTGGAGTTCGTTTTTACTTAATTGTGGGAATCTGAAATCAAAAAAAGCTGATTTTATTGCATTTTCTATAATGTTTTTGAAAAGCGGTTGATCAGTTGAATAGTTTCCTATACAACCTCTTAGTTTGTTGTCTATGTATAAAGTAACAAAACAGGGAATAATTTTTCTTAAGTATGGTGATACTTGGTTTTCTTTTATATCTGGTTCTTGTTTGTTGTAAAAATAATATTCTATGGCAAATTTTGCCAGTTTTTCTTTATTTTTAAACATAAAAGATTATACTTGTATAACCCACAACAGATAACACGTTATAAGAATAAGTTGCAGAAGTGTCATAGTAAACCATTTTTCTTTTCCAGTTTTTCTTCTTGGCCATTTCTAAGAGAATAGTTATTCCAGTTGATCCACAGGCGGTGTTGTCGTTTTGACTAAAATAAATAGTATCCAAGTTTAAGATTTCATTTATGGTAGTTTTGTCTTTCTCTTCGGCAACCTTTTTTGGTAGATAGTGGGAAAGATCGGAGGATATTATAAAAATATTATCTTTTTCATATTTTAAAAGTTCATCGGTTATATTTTCTAAATTATCTATTTGTCCAGTTAAAAAACAAGAAATAGTTAGTTTTTTTCCATATAGATGTTGAAGGAAGGGAATTTGAACTTCTAGACAATGTTCATTTGCGTGGTAATTATCGTTGAAAAGTATGTCTTTATTTTTACAATGAATTGTTTTATGTGTAACTTTACCAAGCGGTGTTTCCCAGCATTTTGCTCGGCTTTGGGCAATTCCCTTAAAATAATAATGATGGCTTGGACCAATTAGAATAAAGTTGGCAGGTTTTAATTTTAAAGGTAGCTGTTTATAGGCACGTGCTGCGGTGTAGCCAGAATAAATTAAACCTGCGTGTGGAACAATTAAGGCTTTTATTTTTGTTTTTGAAGGGACTATTTTTTTACTTTTGTCCAAAAAATTTTTTAAATCCCTGGCTAATTGTTCGCTTTTACTAGGGTAAAATATTCCTGAAACAGCTGGTTTTCTAATGCCAGATTCCATAAATCTTTTCATGACAATTTAAACAGCGACCGTTTTTTAGATCTATTTTTTCGATACTTACATCATAGTTTTCCCTTTTTATCAATAAAATTTTACATTTTGGGCAAAAAGTGGAAGATTTTTCGGGATTATAAACATTGCCTTGATAAATATATTTTAAGCCTTGATCTAAACCAATTTTATAGGCTTTATCTAAAGTTTCATGAGGTGTTGGAGGGAAGCTAATCATTTTATAAGCTGGATAAAAAGCACTAATATGCCAAGGTATATCTTTTGAAATTGATGCCAAGAATTTGGCGATATCTTGTAATTCTTCTAAAGAGTCGTTAAGAGTTGGTATGATGAGAGTGGTTATTTCTGTTTCTATACCACTTTTAAAAAAGATTTTAATATTTTTAAGTACCGGCTCAATTTTTGAGAAACATATTTTATTATAAAATTCATTTCTGAAACTTTTCAGATCTATATTTATAGCATCTAGGTATTTTTTTATATATGAGAAAGCCTCTGGTGATTCAAAGCCGTTGGATACGTAAATGTTTTTAAGGCCATATCTTTTGGCCAGTTTTGCAGTTTCGTATGCAAATTCGACAAAAATTGCCGGTTCATTATATGTATAAGCTATACCTTGTACTTGGTTTTTAAGGGCTAATTTGATTATTTGAATGGGTGACATTTGTGAAGAGAATTGGTCGATGATTTTGTCTAAAGTTTTTTTTAAATATTTCTTGTTTTTAATATTTTTAATGACGTTTTTATTGGTTTGGCTCATTTCAAAATTTTGACAAAATAGGCAACCGAAATTACAACCGACTGTGCCAAAAGATAGTATTTTTGATCCAGGAAGAAAATGGTAAAGTGGTTTTTTTTCGACTGGATCGATTGCCAACCCCACCGGTCTTCCATAAACAAGAGAGTAAAGATTACCCCCCATATTGTAACGGGTGGCACAAAGACCAACCATATTTTCAGGGATTTTACAATACCAGCTACAGGCTAAACATTCTACAACTTTATTGCTAAGTTTTTTATAAATAACTGCCTTTTTCATAATTTTATTTTATTATTTTTTTCAATACGGAGGAAATATTTTTGCAGGTTGACTTTTTTCTATGACAAAGAAGGTGAGCTAAATACCAATTAATTTTACAAGTACTTTTTTTGGTCTTTTTCCGTCAAACTCTGCATAAAAGATTTCTTCCCAGGGACCAAGATCTAATTTACCTTTGGTTATGGCAACCACTACTTCCCTTCCCATAATAGTGCGCTTTAAATGAGCATGTGCATTATCCTCTCCCGTTAAATTGTGCATGTACCTTGATGGAGAGTATGGGGCAAGATTCTCTAACCACTTTTTAAAGTCTTCTTTCAAACCCTCTTCTTCGTCGTTGATAAAGATAGATGAGGTTATGTGCATAGAGTTAATTAAGCAAATTCCCTCAGTAATTCCACTTTCATCAACAATTTTTAGTATATCTTTTGTGATGTTTACAAATTCGATTCTTTCTTTTGTTTCAAATGTTAGATATTTTGTTATAGATTTCATTTTCTAGATTTATACTATTTTATAAGGTAAAAAGAAAGAGCTGAATTTTACCTCAGCTCTTTCTCGATCTTTAACCTAAGGTTTTGGGATCTGGTGGAATAATTGGTTTTTGCCTTTTATTCCACTTAAAATATTATACAATATCTGTAAACATATTGTTAACTGAATTTTTGGGTTATTTAAAAAACGGACAATTTTTTTGCAGGATTATATTGTAATAGTGGTTAAATTTAGAGATTTTATTTGTGCGAAGAGGAGGTGAAGAATTCTGAAAGATAAGACAAAGAGTATGCAAAATATAAAGGTGAGTATAAATCTAGATACCACTCCGATATTATATACAGACAATATTAATATAATAGTAAATACTGAAGGAGTAGTTCTTGATGTTATGCAGAGAATTGGTCCAACAAATCAGAATAGGATAGTTGCTAGGATTGGTATGAGTAAGGATCATGCAAAAAGATTCTTGAAAAGGTTGGGTGAGATTTTGCTTAAAAGTGAGGGTGAGATATTATCGGGAGAAAAAGTTGTTAATTGATTTTTTCTTGGAAATTTAATGTATGGGTATTAGGTTTTCGGATCTAACATTATTAGTTTCGTCACTTTCGTCAACTTCATTATCGGCATCAACTACCGCTTTTACTTTATAGTTTGCCCAACCTCCATAGGTATATGTACAAGTAACTATTCTTCCTCCTCTTGCGGCAATACCATCTATTCTTTCCCTACAAGCGTAATTATAAGCAGTTGGCCACCATTCCCAGTAGAAGGCGCCGCTTGGAGCATTCCCTTTATTATAAATTCCAATTCTTACAGTAAATTCCTCTCCTTTTACTGGTGTGGGGGCTGGACTGTAAGAATATTCATCTATATAAAGATCGGCTTTTGGTTGGAGAGTTGGAGTTGGTGTTAATGAAGGAGTTGGTGTTAATGAAGGAGTTAGAGTCGGTGTATTTGTTAATTTTATAGTTGGAGTTATTGATGTTGGAATTATTTCCTCTGTTGGTTTTATTTCTTGGGTTATGGTTGGTGTAATTTCTGTTACTGCCGGTTTAGAGGTTTTGTTTGATGCTGTTAAAAAGACGATATAACTTATTAAACCAAGAATTATCAGGCAAAGGACTATTATTATCCATTTTGTCGGTAGCCTGTTTTGTGTAATATTATCGGTTTTGGAGGCAGGTGTTAATTTATTTTCATCTTCCATTTGGTTAAAGTATATGACTTTATCTTATGAAAAGTCAATGTGAAATTATTTTTTTTGCATTTGTTTTGGTTTGTGTTTATACTCATTAAAGTAACAATGTATAAATTAAGCCCATCGGATTTTAAATATTTGTACGAGGATTGTAAGCACTGCTATTACCAAAAGGTAAAGGGATTTATCAAAGAACTTCCATCTATAGGAATTCCGGGTGTTTTTACAAAAATGAATATACTTTTACAAAACGCAATAGTAGGCATGGACTTAAGAGAAATAAATTCTAATATGCCTGCAGGAAAAATAGAAATTAAGGAAGGATTTCTAAAATCAAAACCAATTCCTCCGTTAAATGATTGTTTTATAGGAGGTAGGTTTGATATTGTTTCAAGGCTGGATAATGGGACTTACTGTGTTGTTGATTTTAAAATTACGGATCCCACCGAAGATAAAATTCAAAAATTTTTTGCCCAGCTTCACGCTTATAAATTTGCCTTGGAGTTTCCTGCTTTGGGTGAGCCAAAAAAAGTTAGCAAGATGGGTGTAGTTGCTATCAACCCTGAAGAAATTATGTTTTCCAAAAATGAAGTTATTTTTAAAGCAAAGCCTTACTGGTTTGAAATTACCGAAGATATGGAAAGATTTTACAATTTTATTTCAGAAATATCGGCTTTGTTAAACGGTCCTGTTCCTCCCGAAAATCCTGAAAATTGTAAATGGTGTTATTATCGGATTTGCACCCAAAAGGGGAATTCTATTAAAGAAGATATTCCGTTTTAGATTGCAAGACTAATGTGTGGTCGTTTTACAGTAAGTCAGCCAAAAAGGATTCATATAAGGTTTAAAACTTCAAATAAATTACCTCTTTTTGCTTTTAAACCTAGCTGGAATATTGCGCCAAGTCAGATAGTTCCGGTTATAATTAGGAATTCGCCTAACAGAGTTGTTTTAATGAAGTGGGGGTTAATTTGGAATAGAGGTGCGAGTTCTGGGACAATAAATTTGAGAAGTGAATCTTTTAAAGAAAAACCCTTTTTTGGAAATTTTCTTTTAAATAAGCGGTGTTTGATTATTGCAGATTCTTTTTATGAGTGGGGAAATGTTAATCTAGAGGGAAAAATTGAAAAATACCCTTTTAATTTTTATCTTCCGGGAAGGAAATTATTCGGATTTGCCGGTGTTTATAGTGATTTTCTAGATGCGGAGGGTAAGGATTATTATACATGCGCAATAATAACTTGCCCGGCAAATAAATTGGTTAAAAAAATACATCGAAGAATGCCTGTGATAATTAAAAAAGGTGATGAGGATTTCTGGTTGAATGAGGAAAATAAAGACTTTGAAAGATTATTTGATTTATTAAAACCATATCCGGAGAAAGAAATGAGGATGAATATTGTAAGCAAAAAAGTGAATAATCCGGCAAATGACGGAAAGGAATTAATTAAAAAAGAGATGTATACTTTTTTAAAATTTCTTTGAGAAGTTTTTTTAGTAATTTTCTATTTTGTAATCGCAATTATGATTGATCCTATAGTCATAAGTAAAGCGCCTAAAATGACCTGAAAGGATATTTTTTCATTTAGTAATAAGCCCGCTAAAATAATTGTTATGACTAAACTAAGTTTGTCTATAGGTACCACTTTACTGGCTTCTCCAATCTTTAAAGCGTAAAAATAAAAAAGCCAAGATAATCCTGTGGCAATTCCTGATAAGATGAGAAATAACCAAGAATTTTTATTTATTTTAGATATATCTGAGAGTGAGTTTTGAAAGAGAACTATACCCCAGCTAAAGAATAATATAACAGTGGTTCTTATGGCTGTAGCGAGATTGCTACCTATATCCTTTATGCCAATTTTTGCCAAAATCGAAGTTAAAGCTGCAAATAAGGCTGAGAAAAATGCTGCTAAATACCAAGTCATATTATTTATATTAGCATATTATTATGGTTATTTTGGGATAGTTAAAGAGATTTAGTTTGTAAATTGAATATAAATCCTAAAATATTTTACATAGTTGTGTTCTTCCAAGATAATTTTATTTAGTGTAAAATTACCTCAATATGGAAGATAAAAAGCAGGGTGTTTTTAGAAAGAGGTCGTTCTTTGAATCTGTAAATGTAAGGGTGAACTTTTCGAAGATGGAGGAAGATATTCTAAAGAGATGGGATGAGAAAAACATTTTGAAAAGGTATCTTCAAAAGAATATAAAGAGCAAGAAAATCTTCTCTTTTTTGGATGGTCCTATAACGGCAAATAATCCAATGGGAGTCCATCACGCTTGGGGTAGGACATATAAAGATTTATGGCAGAGGTTTTTTAATATGAAAGGCTTCAGGCAAAGATTTCAAAACGGATTTGATTGTCAAGGATTGTGGGTTGAGGTGGAAGTAGAAAAGGAATTGGGTTTTAAGAGTAAAAAAGATATCGAGGATTACGGAATAGAAAAGTTTGTAGAATGTTGCAAAGAAAGGGTTAAAAGATACTCGAACATTCAAACAGAGCAATCAAAAAGATTGGGTTATTTTGCAGATTGGGATAATTCGTATTACACCTTATCAGAAGATAATAATTACATGATTTGGCATTTTTTAAAGGTTTGTCATGAAAATGGATGGATTTACAAAGGTGATGGTTCTGTCCCTTGGTGTCCAAGATGTGAAACGGCTATTTCCCAGCATGAAATGCTAACAGAGGATTACAAGGAGGCAACACATGAATCAATATATATGCTTTTTCCAATTGAAGGTAGAAAAGATGAATATTTATTAGTATGGACAACTACTCCTTGGACAATACCTGCAAATGTGGCTATCGCAGTCGATGAAAAATTTGATTACATCTTAGTGGAAGTGGAGGATGGAAAGAAATTTTGGCTAGCGCAGGGTACTAAAGATAGGGTTTTTAATCGGGTTAAATATCGGGTTTTGGATAAAGTAAAAGGAAGTAAACTCTTGGGCTTGAGTTATAGAAGTGCTTTTGATTATATGCCCGCTGTGAAAAAATTTATTTCTCATCCTTATTTTCATAAGGTGATTCCCACTGATGACCTAATCATGCCTATAAGTGAAGATGAGGGTACGGGGTTGGTTCATACAGCTGTTTCTGCGGGAACTGAGGATTTTAAATTGGGTAAAAAACTAAATTTACCTTTAATTCCTGTAATTAATGATGACGCTTCATATTTAGAAGGTTTTGATTTTTTAAGTGGAAAGAATGCGAAAGATAATCCTAGATTAGTTCTTGATTATATGGAAAGTAAAGGATTTTCTTACAAAATTGAAAAGTACACACATAGGTACCCGGCGTGTTGGAGATGTAAAACAGAGTTAGTTTGGAAAGTGACGGAGGAGTGGTATCTTGCTATGGATAAAGTTTCCATCAAAGAAGGAGAGAAGGATAAAAGAACGCTCCGCCAGAGAATGATAGATAATGCTAAAAAGATTAAATGGATACCGGAGTTTGGATTGGAAAGAGAAATTGATTGGCTTACGAATATGGGAGATTGGTTAATTTCCAAGAAAAATAGATATTGGGGACTAGCTCTTCCCATCTGGGAATGCAAAAAATGTGGATACTTTGATGTAATAGGCTCATATGAAGAGTTGAGGGATAAAGTTGTAGAAGGTTGGAATGAATTTGAAGGCAAAACTCCCCATAAACCTCAAATGGATAGACTCTTGATTAAATGTCGAAAATGTGGCGATCTGGTTAAACGCATTGAACCAGTTGGCAATCCATGGCTTGATGCGGGGATTGTAGCCTTTTCAACAGTTTCTGAAAACAACAAAGCCTCTAATTTTAATAAAACAAATACGAAACCTTTATATTTGGAAAATAAAGAAAAGTGGAGAAAATGGATACCGGCTGATTTTATCACTGAATCTTTCCCGGGACAGTTTAAAAACTGGTTTTATTCCTTGATTGCTATGAGTACGGTTTTAGAAGATATTCCCCCTTTTAAAACCGTATTAGGTTTTGCAACTTTGTTTGCTGAAGATGGAAGACCAATGCATAAAAGTTGGGGAAATATGATTGAATTTGGAGAAGGAGCTGAAAAAATTGGAGTAGATGTTATGCGCTGGATGTACGCAAGACAGAATCCTGAAGACAATTTGCTATTTGGGTATAGAGTGGGAGATGAGGTAAGGAGACGTTTTCATTTAAAGCTTTGGAATATATATAACTTTTTCGTTACATATGCAAATCTAGTTTTTTGGAAACCTAAAAAATATATAAGTGTTCCTAAATCTAGAAATGTTTTAGATATCTGGATAGTTTCAAAATTAAAGATTATGATTGATAATGTTGAGTTTAATTTAGAAAGGTATGATGCCTATTCGGCAAGTAGGATAATTGAGGAATTTGTAGAGGATTTATCTAATTGGTATCTTAGGCGTTCTAGGGAAAGGGCTGGTCATTTATCTGATTCTTTTCAAGATAGGGATTTGTTTTTTCAGACTATGTATTTTATTTTAGTTAATTTGTCAAAAATTCTTGCTCCTTTTTTGCCTTTTCTATCTGAAATAATTTATACCAATCTTACCAAAGAAGATTCGGTTCATTTAACTGAATGGCCGGTTATTGATTATAAACCTGATAGCGAATTGATTGAAACAATGAGGAAGGTTAGACTTGTCGTTGAAAAAGCTCACTCCGAAAGAAAATTGAAAGGAATACCCATAAGACAAGTACTTTCAAAATTAGAGGTAACTAATCTTTATATTGATAATGAGGATATTGTAAAACTTATTAAAGATGAGTTGAATGTAAAAGAGATTGTTTTTATTAAAGGAAAAGGTGAGGTTAATGTAAAATTCGATACAAAAATAACACCCGATTTGGAGGAGGAAGCTAAGACTAGAGATTTAATTAGAAAAATTCAGCAAAAAAGAAAGGAAATGGGAATTTCTCTTAATGAACAGATATATTTAAAAAATTTGTGGTTTCCTAAAAATAATAATTTAATTGAAAAAATCAAAAAAACTTGTATCGTTTCGAAATATTCAATTGGGGATTTTGAAATTGAAAAATTATGATTAAATATGAAAAGTTTTACAAAATTAACTTCTCAAAATATTTTTTAACTTTATCCTTAGGTATTTTGATAATCATAAGTGTTTTGATTTTAAATTCAATATCTCCTTCAATTTTTCCTGGTTATTATATTTATATTTTTTTAGCTATTATTATTTTTCTAATTTTTATTAAAATTGACTTTGACGTATTTTCGGCATTTTCTAAACACCTTTATTGGCTTAGTATATTTTTTCTCGTCATTACCTTTTTTTTGGGTAAGGTTACTAGGGGCTCAATCCGCTGGATTCCTATAGGTTTTGTAACTATTCAACCATCAGAAGTTTTTAGGGCTTTTATTTTATTGTATTTGGCAAAATATATTACCGAAAAGGAATTAACTCTTAAAAGAACGTTGATTTTGTTTTTTTATTTTTTAATACCCTTTATTCTTATATTAATTCAGCCTTCATTGGGAGTAGCTATAGTGACGATGATTGGATTTTTGGGTTTAATTGTTGCTTCTCCAATAGAAAAAAAGTATTTTTTATACGTATTTATAATATTTTGTGCGGTTCTTCCTTTATTTTGGTTTATTTTAGCTCCTTATCAGAAAGAAAGAATTAGAGTTTTTTTGAACCCTTATAGTGATCCTCAAGGGGCAGGTTATAACAGTATTCAATCTATGATTAGTGTTGGTTCTGGGAGGATTTTTGGAAGAGGTTTAGGAGAGGGTATTCAAACTCAATTAAAGTATCTCCCAGAAAAACAAACAGATTTTATTTTTGCCGCTATTTCAGAGGAAATGGGGTTACTAGGTTCATTTTTGATTTTATTGTCATTTTTTGTAATTTTTTATATCTTGATAAAAATTATAGAGGTTTCCTCTAATCAAACGGTCAGAGTTTTTGTATCTGGTGTATTTTTTATTTTTTTGGCACAGACATTTATTCACATAGGTATGAATATGGGTATTGTTCCAGTTACGGGATTACCTTTACCCTTTGTTTCCTCGGGTGGTTCTGCTTTGATTGGTAGTTCGATTATGCTTTCGATTGCGGCTGGTTCTAATAGGTGTAATTAATTCGAATATTATTGAATTAAGAGTGTATTTGTTTTCTTTATATGTTGTAGTATACTTACAACGTGTGGGGTTACTGATATGAAGGATTATGCAGTTGTAAAGATTAGGGGAAAACAATATAAAGTTTCTCAAGGCGATGAAATTTTAGTACCTGGAATTGAGGGTAAAGAAATACTTTCAAACTTTGACGTTTTATTAAAAGTAAAGAATGGAAGTGTCGTTATAGGAAAGCCTTATTTGAAGAGTGATACTTTAAAAATGAAAGTATTGTCGGAAGGTGTAAGAGGAGATAAGATAACTGTTTTTAAATACAAGGCAAAATCACGTTATCGAAAGAAAATAGGTTTTAGGGAGATCTTTACCAAGCTTCTTATCGAAAGTATATAAATATTTTATAATATATCATAATATATATTTGTATTATCTTGACATCCGTGAAAATATAATTTATATTTACTTTATAGTTTTTAATAATTTTAAAAAAAATGGCTCACAAAAAACAGGGTGGAAAGTTAGTTCAAAGAGAAAGGCCAAGACCAAAATATCTTGGAGTTAAAGTTGTTGACGGTGAAAGAATTAGGGCGGGCTCAGTATTGGTTAGACAAAGAGGAACTAAATTTCGCGCAGGTAAAGGTGTTGGTGTAGGACGTGATCACACTCTTTATTCTTTGAAAGATGGTATTGTGAAATTTAAGGACAGATTAGGAAGAAAAGAGGTCTTTGTTGAATAAATATGGCTGAAGAAGTAGTACAGATAGAAATTAGTCAATTACAACCAAATCCGCTTCAACCCAGAGGTGCAATCACACCTGAAAGTTTGGTAGATTTGGTTGATTCTATAAAGGAACATGGAATTTTGGAACCTTTGGTAGTTGCGAAAACTCCAGCCGGTTATCAGATAATAGCTGGTGAAAGAAGGTGGAGAGCAGCAAAATTAGCTGGATTAACTCATGTCCCGGCAATTATTAGGGAAACATCGCCGAAAGGAATGCTTGAGATGGCTTTGGTTGAAAATGTTCAAAGAATTGATCTAAATGCTTTAGACAGAGCTAAGGGTTTTGAAAGGTTGCAAACAGAGTTTGGATTATCCACTTCAGAGATTGCTGCAAGAATAGGTAAATCTGTTGCTTTTGTATCTAATTCTTTAAGATTATTGACTTTACCTGATGCTCTGAAGGATGGTTTACTTTCAGGGTTAATCACGGAAGGTCATGCGAGAGCGTTAGCAGCTATAGATGATACCAACCTCATGATAGAGGCCTACAAAATTATCCTTAAGGAAACGGGATCAGTTAGGAGAGCAGAAGAATTGGCACGACGTATGAAAGCAAAGTCAAAACAATCCTTAAATAGAGTTGGAGTAAGACAGGATCAGTTAAGAATTGTTTCTGAAGAAATTGATAAGATGCAAGAGGAAATGGAAAAATCTCTTTCTTTAATTGGAGACCAGGAAAAAGCTAAAGCTACTCATGTGAAATTGGTTAGATCAAGAAGAGAAACAAGAATTACTTTTATTTTTAAAGGGGGATTGGAGGAAACAGAAGAAAGACTTCAAAAAGTTTACAAATCAATTACCTCTTCCTGATCTACTTAAAAATTATAGGTAACATTTTCGATAATTCCCACTTTAGGTGGAGGCCAATATATAATCCAAGCACGGCCGGTAATTTTATTTTTGGCTACAAATCCCCATGTTCTTGAATCGGATGAAGCTGTTCTATTATCTCCCATTACAAAATAGTGATTTTCTGGTACGGTAATGCTTTGTCCGTTTCTTAAAAATGCGCCTCCTTCTGTAAGAAGAGATTCTGGTAGGTAATTTTCTTTGATTACTTCGCCATTAATAAGTATTTTTCCGTTTTGGATTGAAATAGTCTCATTTGGGAGTCCTATTATTCGTTTTATAAATTCTTCACCATTGGTTCCAGGAGCTTCAAAAACGACAACATCTCCCCTTTTAGGTTCGGAAAAACGATAGGTTATTTTATCCGTAAGGAGAAATTCTCCGTCATGGAAATTAGGCTCCATTGATTGCCCTTTTATTTTATGAGGTTGGAGTATTAGAAGATATAAAAATAAAAAAATAGCTATTGCAAATACTACTACTTCTAAGACATCCCAAAAGAATTCTGATAGTTTTTCTAGCATAAGACTCATTATATTGGTAGCACTTAGTAAAATACAATACAAGAGGGTACTTTTTATTGTAGTTTAATGAAGACTGATGTAATGATAAAATATACACAAAGGGTGCTTAGCTCAGTTGGTTAGAGCGTTCGGTTCACATCCGAAAGGTCGTTGGTTCGAATCCAACAGTACCCACTTAAAGATTTTAAAGTATTTGGAAAGGATGTATTATAAAGAAATATGATGGATGATTCAAAAAGATGGGATCTAATTCATCAAAAGATTCATAAAGATGAAGAATGGCATTCGCTTTTTGCTGAAGAAAAAGAAAAGTTGTTTCCGAGAAATTCTTTAGTGGTCGATCTAGGGGCTGGCACTGGAGCTGATGCAATTTATTTTCTAAAAAAGGGTCATAGTGTTATTGCTTTGGATATTTCTGAATTCGCTTTGAAAGTTACTCTAGAAAAGGCGAAGAATACTAATTTAGAAAAAAATTTAATTACCAGAAAAGTTGATTTTGGTCTTCACTCTATTCCTATCAAGGATGATTCTGTTGATGTAGTATATTCCAGAATTTCGATAAATTATTTTGATAAAAAGCAAACAGTTGAAATTTTTAAGGAGATATACCGTATTTTGAAAGAGAATGGAGTTGCTTTTATTAGTATGAAATCTCCTGATGATCTTAATGAGATGGAATACTTTGAGAAAAGCGCGACAAAATATGAACCCAATGTTTTTATAGAAGGAGGCATGTTAAGAAGTCGTTTTACGAAAGAGCAGATTGAAGAAATATTGAAGGAAGCAGGAATTTTGGGTTTTGAAGTAAGACCATATGAAGAAGATCTGACAGGTCGGAAGAAAGGGCATCATCCAATTCTTTACGTTAATGTAATTACCTTCAAAAAAGTTAAACGTCAAACTTAAAGATTGATTTAATTTTTTTAAAAGCAGAAATATTTGACATACTAATGATTTATCGTCTATTATACTATTTGCCGGCTTTTTTAATGGAAGAAAGTAAAAGATCAATAATAAAGGTTTCAAGAATTGTATTGGCAATTATAGCTTTAATTTCAATTTTGTTTGTTTTATATAATATAGGTTTATATACAGACGGAGAAGATCTAGAAGTTTTTGCAAGGTTGGAAAATATTTAGTTGTTATTTTATTTTATAAAGGTATATCGGGCTCCAAGAGGAGTCTGCGTTAATATAGATTCTCTCTGGTTTCCAACCTTCTAAAGTTAATGGATATGATATTATCCGAGTTCCCCTTTTTAATTCTTTGTGAAATTTTTCTTTGAGTAATTGATTTATCTCATGGTGTAGAAATATTGTTATAACACTGGCTCTTGATAAGTTTACGTTAAAAAAATTATTTCTTTCGATTTTCGCTTTTTTTTCAAGTTTCATTATTTTAATAAAAAGACGAGAATACCATACTTTAATAGGGTCAATTTCTATTCCAACTGCCTTAATTCCTCTTAGTGCAGCCATAATTATAATTCTTCCGTCGCCTGAACCAAGGTCATATAAAATATCATTTTTTTTCAGATGAGCAATGTCTAACATTCTTTTAATTATTTTAGGTTCTGTTGGAATGAAAGGGGCAGAAACGTTTGCTGAGAAGTTGGTTATGTATCTCCATAAGGCAATTAGTGAAAGTATTCCTAAAAAAATTATAAAAAAGCTTGAGTTCATAATAAAAGTATAAACTTTTATTTTAATTATTAAAAGGGTGTTGAATTTTTTTTATAATAGTTGTATGGTAATATGTAAGGATAAATTGTATGGGTAATTATTTTACAAAGACATTTCAATATCTATCTACTATAAATCTAGAAACCGCTGACCCTATTGATAAAAAGGTTTATGAACTAATAAATAATGAACCTTTGTATGAAAAAGCTTCACAAGCTTTAAGAAGGAGATTTATAAGAGGAGCAGAATACGTTGATGGAATAGATAGAGGAGGAAGACCTACAAAAATAAGAAGAGAACAAAGAGGAGGTAAATATAGATATTTAATTGAGGGTATGGATGGTTCTTGGGTAGAGCCGGAGGAAAGAATTTGGGTAGTTGCAATGTATGCTCTTTGGCAGGACTCCAGGAAAGCAAGAAATTGAATTATTTCTAAGACAAATTTTTGGTCAATAACTTTGAAAGTTTCTCATTTTGGTTAATAAAATTATTGTATGGCAAATAGATATTTTCCTAAAATTAATATAATCAAACACAATATTTTGAGAGGTTTAAAAGGTTTTAGGAAGAAAACTTTTAGAAAAATTTTTCCATTGATTTATTTATATATACTTATTATTGGTTTAATTTTAACTTTTATATATTCTTTTGTACATTCATTGGTGATATGTTCAGCAATATTTGGTGAAAAATTTTGTACTCCTGCGGGTGTTTTTATAATACTTTTAGCTAGTTTGCCTGGATATATTATTGCAGGAAATATTTTTTCGTTTTTATCTAAACTTCCTTGGGTTGTTTCTTTTCCAATAATTATATTAATTAGTTTTATATTTTATTTTGTTTTTGGTATTTTTATTGAAAAAGTAAAGGGTAAAAAGCTAAATTCTGAAAATTTAAGCAAAATTATTATTGTCTTTGGTTTTTTGTTATTTTTGTTATTATATTTTGTTCTTTCTAGAAATTAAGATTAGTTCTGGAAAATTAATTTCTTGTAAAAGTCAAAAATATAACTTTTTTATAAATTGATATTTTATATACTTTCAATTAGGAGATTTATTTTAAAAATTAGATTCATCGCGTCAACTTCATTAATTTGTCTAATTGAAAGTAAGCTGATTTTATTTTTGATTACATCAAGTATTTTTAAGGCGTCTTCAGATTGGTTGTTTTCATAGAAGTTTTTTGCAATTAGAAGAAGTGTTTTAAGAGAGTTGTAAAAACCGTAGTTTTTGATTTTTTCGTTTTTGTAAAATTCATTAAGATTATTAATGAGAAGATCAAAATTTATTTCTTCTATGTTATCTTTTTCTATATCTTGGTTGTCATATGAAATTAATAATATATCACTTTTCTGGTTATCTAGTGATCCTGAAATAGTTTGATAATAAGAATTTCCTTCTTTGTCATAAAAGTAAGCGTCAAGTTGATAGTTTTCTGTATTTCCAGAAAGTCTTACTTTGTAATATCCATTTTGAGGGGATGGAAGAGCAAATGAGTTCAAAGGATTTCCTAAATATTCAAAAGGTTCCTCATTGCTTTTTATAGGTTCCTCTCTAAAGTATCCTTCATTTATCTTGTTTCCCTCCTGGTCAAACACTTCTATTTGAACATCATCATCAACAAGAATGTAGATATATGATAGGTCTGTATTGGTTGGTTTAAATGTTTCTATTTTCCAGTATTGTCCTTGGTGATAATTTTCGACTTGTGAAAGAAGTGTGAAGGTATTTGATCCCGGATCATTCACCAGATAATCATTTTCTGTTTTTCCTTTAGCCACTATGAAGTGGCCTGGGACATTAAGTATAACCGGTTGATTAAGTGATAATTGATAATCGATTATTGAATTGTCATGTTTCTGGTATCTTTGCCATTCAATTTTTCTAAGTGGTAAATCGGGATTTACTTTTTGGGTGTTTTCTTTTGAAAACACACTTATTGTTGGCCAAACTACTCCTCCTTCTCTGTTGTAGCCGTTTGGTCTATTTTTAAGCCAAAGATTGAGTCTTTCGGGATCAATGTCGTGATTGTAGTAGCGAAGAATCATTGCAGCGGATGTCATAGCACAACCCCATCTTTTTATTGTTGGGTTTAAGGGATACCAATTTGAAGCAGAATCGTATTCTTGTGGACCCCAAGGGAGAGAGAATTGTTTGAAGTTTGGTACTACATTTGGGTTATCGGGAGTGCTTTCTCCTAATGAATATATCTCAAAATCGTCAAATTCTGCGTCTATATAATTATCAAAATATCTGACAGCAGCAGCAATACCTACATGAAAATCAGATAAATTGCCTTTATATGTTCCTGCGTGGACAATATTTCCGTCTATTAATCCAAAAACTTGCTTTGTTTCGTGGTTAAATCTGATTTCAAGTTCGTAGGTTTTGTTGAGAATTATGTCCATTTCGACATTAATGCAGCCTGATTGATTTTCTTCTTCTAAGTTATTACCAACACAGCGTACCTTTTGGTTTTCTTCAATGTGTAACTGTGAAGCTATAGGCCAATAGAGTTGATCGTTATATTTTGCATTTAATAAAGTTAAAACAATTCTATTGAATTTATCAAATTCTATAAACAAAGAGGTTTGATAACCCATTATAGCTTCGTTTATTTCTACCTTTGTTTTTATAGAGTAACTTTTATTAGGAGAATAGTTGTTTTTTGATACTAAAGAGGATCCAAACCATCCTGCTAATTTTCCATCTATATATTGATCTGGAATAATATCTTGTCCGTGTATACGTAATTTACCATTTACTTCTTCTATATCAAGTTGTGAATAATTACTGTATGATCCTAGTATTTCATGAGTATAACCTTTAATTTGCCATTCACTTCCAATTTCATTATTGTTAAAATCGTCGCGGAATAACAAAGTATCTGCTTTTATAAATTTACTTGCTGGGTTTAAAATGAATAAAACACTTATAAAAATTGAGAGAATCAGATTTTTGTAAAATTTTCTAAACGACATATTTGAAAGATAATATTTATATATTGCAATATATCGAAAATATATGTCAATAGGATAAATTAATTACTGACATGAAAGTCTCTGTTTGTCTAACGGTTTTTAATGAAGAAAATAGTATAATGAATCTTTTAAAATCCTTGAAAAGACAAACAAAAAAACCCGACGAGATTATTATTGTTGATGGAGGTTCAAAAGATAAAACTGTTGAAGTTATTAAAAATTATAAAAAAAAATGTAAAGGTATAAAGCTAATTATAAAACAATGTAGCAGAGCGGAAGGAAGAAATATTTCAGTTGAGTTAGCCAAAAACGATATTATTGTAATGACTGATGCCGGGTGCGTAGCTAAAAATAATTGGTTAGAAAATATTACAAAACCGTTTGATATTAAGAGTACTGAAGTAGTGGCTGGCTTTTATGAAATGGTTGCTGATAATGATTTACAAAAAGCAATGTCATTTTATTTGGGAGTTGTTCCTGAAAAGTTTAATGGTAATTTTTTACCCTCGACAAGGTCTGTTGCGTTTAGAAAAAGCGTATGGAAGAAAGTCGGTAGGTTTCCTGAAGAAATTACAGGTACAGCTGAAGATACGGTTTTTAATTATAAATTACTTAAGGCGGGCGTAAAGATAACAAGGGTTAAAGATGCATTGGTTGAGTGGAGTATGCCGGATAAT